>Ga0187819_10000066_pt1 | contig 46009 bp, 33 predicted proteins | sample NC_wetland_sal_i_15_FD_132411 | JGI IMG/M metagenome (GOLD analysis project Ga0187819, IMG submission 132411) | Wetland sediment microbial communities from Neuse River Estuary, North Carolina, USA - SO4_4 | ecosystem: Environmental > Aquatic > Freshwater > Wetlands > Sediment | place: USA... | reverse complement strand
GACCGAAAAGCCCGCGTGCTGACGGAAGTGGATACGCGGCGGGGTGGTTCGGCACTAGAATGCAGGGCCATGGATGGAGCCCGAGGAAACAGCGCGGAGCCCATTCGCCGGGTACTGGTCACCGGAATCTCCGGCAACCTGGGCTGCCGCTTGGCGCCGTTGCTGACGAACTACGAAGTCGTCTCGGCCGACCTCTACGCGCCTCCGCCCGGGGTGCGCGCTGGCGAATTCCATGCCGTTGACCTGTCCGCGCCCGAGGGCCGGGAGAAGATGGCGCGGCTGGTGGCGGAGTCCGGCGCCGACGCCGTTCTCCACCTTGCCTTTGTCGTGGACCAAGTGCGCAGCGGAATTTTGGACCGCGAGCGGATGCGGCAGACCAACGTGGAAGGTACGCGCTGCCTGCTGGAAGCGGTCGCGGAGGCGAACAAAAGTTCGCCGCGGGTTCGCCTGCTTGTGTACCTCTCCAGCGTCTCCGCGTATGGCACGGGCCATCCTCCCTTGATCCGCGAAGACTCTGCTCTCGCGGCCGAGACGCTCCCGTACGCCATGGACAAACGCGAGACCGATCTTCTGTGCCAGCAAATGTTTCCACGCTTGGGCGGCGCGGCGCTCTATATCTATCGCCCGCACATTTACGCCGGCGCTTCCGTTCAGAACTGGCTGATTGACGGGGTGATGGGTCGGCCCAGCGGCCGCGGATGGCTGGCGGGGTTGGCGCGACGGCGCGGATGGCGCATTCCCATCCTGCTGCCCCGTTCCGCAAACGGGAAGAATCTGCTGCAACTCGTCCACGCCGGCGATGTGGCCCGCACGATCGCCTGGACACTCGCCAATTTCCGCGAAGGCGCGCTGGAAATCTTCAATCTGGCGGGAGAGGGTCCGATGGCGCTGGAAGAATGCGCGCGGCTGGCGCACACACCGATCCTGAGGCCGGGGGGCGAGCGAACCATTCGATTCCTGCTGCGTGTTTTTTATGCACTGGGACTCTCCGCCGTGCCGCCTGAGGCGCTGCCCTACTATCTCGCGCCTCCCACGATGGACACCAGCCGCCTGCAGGCCGCGCTGGGCAATGATTCCAAAGAGGTTGTGAGGTACTCGACGGAGGCGGCGCTCGAAGATTCGATGGCTCGGTGAAGCGTCACGAGATTTCAACAAATGTGTTGAAAAGTATGTGGAAAACGGGCTCGCAACGCCGCCAAATGGCGCTCACGGAAGAATTTTTTCCGGTTTGCACTCGAATGCAGCAGAAAAAAGATCGCGAGCATCGATAGGTGTGGCATTCCACATGCCTGCGAGAAAAGATCGCCCTTCTTCGCGTTTTTTCAGTACCACTGGTGCGGCTTATCGAGATGAATCTTGAAGACTTGCCCGTCTTCCGTCAGATCGTACCAGCGCCCGAAGGTTTTCCAATGGGGCGCAATGACTTGAATCAGGATTTTCCCCTTGGGGACGAGGGGCACGCGGACCTTGCCCTCCATAGTGGTCTTCACGTTCATTTCGACGAGCTTGTCGGCCTTGATTTTGTGTTCCTCGTTGTAACGGACGTAGACGCTGGCGCTGTCCACGGGTATGTTTTTGTCTCCAGCGGTGACCTCGATGTGAATGGTCACACGTTCCGGCTTTGCATCGGCGGGCTTCGCGGGCTTGGAATCTGACTGCGGATCGCCGGACTGCTGTGCGCAGGCCACGCGGCAGAGAAGCAGGCATCCAGCGGCCAGCGCACTGACGAGCAGAACGGCAGCGTGGTGACTGTGCTTACGGAACATCGGAAGGAATTATCTCACGGCTCTGCTTACGCGGTCATCGCAGTGCGGACGAGCACGGGGATTCCCGGCCCTGCCGCGTCCGCGCTCCTCGATTGACGCCACAGGCGCGCCTGCGCTACCGTACCGCGCTTGCGCACACTAGGCAGAGCTTCATCCTCGACCCTTCTATACCCACTCGTGCTTTCCGGCAACAGGTCGCCGGCACCCGGCTGCACGCGCACAGGCAAACGTCAGATGGTCTTTCCGGCCGCTTCCGCAGTGGGCACACGCGCCGCGGCTGGACCGACCCGAACCAAGGAGCGAACCAATGGGATTTTCAACCGACGCCATTCATATCGGCCAGGAGCCTGACCCCACCACGGGCTCGATCGTCCCCCCGATCTATCAGACCTCCACGTACGTGCAGGAAAGCATCGGGCGGAACAAAGGCTACGACTACGCGCGCACCAATCACCCGAACCGCAAAGCGCTGGAGCGTTGCGTGGCGCGGCTGGAAGGCGGGCTCACGAGCTACGTGTTTTCCTCCGGGATGGCCGCGATTGACTCCGTGTTCCGGCTGCTGCGTCCGGGGGACCACGCCATCCTTTCCGAGGCGGTGTACGGAGGCGTGTACCGGCTGACCACGCAGTTGCTCGTGCAGTTCGGGATGGATTTCACGTTTGTAGACACCTCGTGTGGTGAAAAGGTGCGCGCGGCGGTGCGGCCGACGACGAAGATGCTCTACATCGAGACGCCCACGAACCCCACGATGCGGGTCACCGACCTGGCGGCCATGGCCGGCATCGCCCGCGAACGCAATCTCACCCTGGTGGTGGACAACACGTTCCTGAGCCCTTATCTCCAGAGGCCCATCGAGCACGGGGCGCACATCGTGGTGCATTCCATGACCAAATACCTGGGTGGGCACAGCGACCTGACCGCCGGGGCGGTGATCCTGACGCGGCAGGAAGATGCTGACCGGATTTACTTCGTGCAGCGTTCCGCCGGGGCGGGGCTCGCACCGATGGATTGTTATCTGACCGCACGGGGCATCAAAACGCTGGCGGTGCGGATGGAGAGGCACAACCAAAACGGCATGGTGCTTGCAAAATTCCTGGTCGCGCACCCGAAAGTGCAGCGCGTGCTCTATCCCGGCCTGGCGACGCATCCCCAGCACGAGGTTGCCGCGCGCCAGCAGCGCGGGTTCGGCGCGATGATCAGCTTCGACGTGGGGTCGCTGGAGGCGGCGCGGCGCCTGCTGGAGAACGTGAAGCTGTGCGCCCTGGCGGAGAGCCTGGGGGGCGTCGAGACGCTGATTTCGCATCCCGCGCTGATGACGCATGCCTCGATCCCGCCCGATGTTCGCCGCACCGTCGGTATCACGGACGGGCTGGTGCGCATTTCGGTGGGCATCGAGGACGTGGAAGACCTGCAGGCCGACCTGGAGCAGGCGCTGGCGAAATTGTAAAGCTATCGCGCGCCGAGGAGCGGGCGATGACGAAGGCGACCGGAAAAGAGCCATTCCTTCTCCCTGCGGGAAGAGGTCGCGGGGGAAAAGCGCTGCATGTGCTGGGCGACATTGTGATTCCAAAGATCACCTCGGAGGACACCGGAGGGCGTTACTGCGTACTTGAATTGGTGTCTCCGCCCGGCGGCGGCACGCCCATGCACCTCCATCACCGGGAGGATGAGAACTTTTACATTCTCGAAGGAGAGTTCAGCATGCACATCGGCGGGCACGTCCATCGCGCCGCTGCGGGCAGTTTCGTCTTTGCCCCGCGCGAGATTCCACACCGGTACGAAAACACCGGACAGACGACCGGGCGCATCCTGGTGCTCGCCGAGCCCGGAGGAATCGACCGGATGTTCGAGGAATTCCAGGGCGCAGTGGTGGCTGGTCGGCCCGATATGGACAAAATAGGGGAAATCTGCCGGCGGTACGAAATCGAGTTTGTAACTTGAGGCTCGTGGCAGAATACCGACACCGGCGAATGGAGATAAGGGTCGGATGATGAAATCGGGCGCGAGGGGTTCATTAGTCGCGGTCATGCTTGCACTATTGGCCGTGGGCGCCCTGTTCGCGGCTGGGCATGCCACTCCTGCGGTGCACGCCCGTTCTGCGGCCGCCGGCGCCTCCGACCCGCGGCTGAAGGGCGCCTACCGCTTTGAGGATGGCGGATGGATTTACGCGCACCTGGAAGGAACGCCGGAACAGGTGGGCTTCCAGCACGGCTATCTTCTCGCGGCCGAAATCACCGACGCTCTCGGCGCGGTGCGCCTGGACAGCGTCTACCGCACCCATCGAAGCTGGAAGTTCTTCCGCGACACGGCGAGCTCCCTGCTGTGGCCGCACATTGATGAGGAGTACCACAAGGAACTCACCGCCATAGCCGATGGGGTCAACGCGCATGAAGCGGCCGCGCATCCGTTGGACGTGTGGGACATCGTAGCGCTGAATGCCTTCGAGGAAGTGCCGGACTATTACGTTCCCCTGCTGGATGCGAAGGAGCGAAGGCCGGTTCCCCCGCTGGCGGCCGCGCCAGGAAATTGCAGCGCGTTTGTGGCCACGGGCAGCTACACGAAGGACCACCGCATCGTCATGGCGCATAACAACTGGACGAGCTACTGGGCGGGGCAGAGGTGGCGCATCATTTTCGACATCGTTCCGGCGGCGGGCCACCGTATTTTCATGGACGGGTTTCCCGGAGTGATCACGAGCGACGACGATTTCGGAGTGAACGATGCGGGGATCATGGTGACGGAGACCACGATCACGCAGTTCCATGGCTTCGACGTAAACGGGAAACCGGAGTTCGCGCGCTCGCGAAAAGCGATGCAGTACGCCGCCTCGATTGACGACTACGTGCGCATCATGCTCGACGGGAACAACGGCGGGTACGCCAACGACTGGCTGATCGGCGACAACAATACCGGTGAGATCGCGCAATTCGAGTTGGGCCTGGTGAACCACCGGGTGTGGCGGACGCGCGACGGCTATTACGTGGGCTCGAATTTCCCGAGCGACCCGAAAGTGACGCGGGAAGAAACCCGCTTCAACCCGAAAGACGCGGAGAGTTCGCCGAACGCGCGGCACGCGCGCTGGCTCCAGTTGATGGCGCAGCACAAAGGGAACATCGGCGTGGACGAGGCGGCGCAATTCATCAGCGACCACTACGACACGGTGCTGAAGCGCCAGGCGCCGTCCGAGCGCACGCTGTGCGGCCACGTGGACGGCGTCTCCCGGGGCATACCCGAATGGGCCTGGGGCGCCTACTATCCCGGCGGCGCGGTGCAGGGAAAAGCGATGGACTCCACGATGGCCGGGGCGATGAGTTTTCGCGCGCGCATTGGGCATCCCTGCGGGACGGATTTTGCCAGCAAACCCTTTCTTGCAGAACACAAAGAGTACGCCTGGCAGATGCCGATACTCAGTGACATGAAATCCGGGCCTTGGACCACGTTCCACGCCGGGCAGCAGCCGGCACGGTAGCACGCAGGACCATCCGGAGCGCAGGGCAAAGCCGGCGGAGGCGCGCGCCTTACGATCGGTTCCGCGGAACGGGACGGCCCCGCGCGCGGCGGCGAACCGAGCGAGGCAGCGTCTTGCGCTCGGGACGCACGCACTCCTCGAGCCAGGTGAGGTACTCGCGGGATCCTTCGGCAACCGGCAGAGCGATGATCTCCGGTGTCTGGTAGCTGTGCAGGCGCTTCACCGCGGCCTCCAGCGCTCGCAGGCGGGCCCGGCGCGTTTTGATCACCAGCAGGTGCTCCATGGCCGTCTCAATCCTCCCCTTCCAGCGATAAACGGAACGGACCGGCGAATCGAGAATGTTCACGCAGGCAGCCAGCCGCTCGCCGACCAAAGAGCGGGCGATGCGCGAGGCTTCTTCTTCGCTGCCGCAGGTGACGAGCACGACGCGTTTGTCGGTCATGGGCCGTTCCTCCTGGCCAGGCGAGGCACCGGGTGCGAAATGGCCGCGGTTCCCCGCGGCGGGACCGTGGCTACCACAGCACGCGAGGCCAACTGGGGGTTGTCTCGATGCGCCGCAATCATAGAATACGAGCGGGTGGGGACGGCACCAATCAAATTCGGAACGTCGGGCTGGCGCGCGGTGATCGGCGAGCAGTTCACGTTTTCCAACCTGCGGCTGGCCACCGGCGCGGTTGCGGACCACGTGCTGGCACACGCGAAACATCCCTCGCTCCTGGTTGGCTGCGACCCGCGGTTTGATTCGGAAGCCTTTGTGGCGGAGGCGGCCGCGGTGCTGAGCGCGCGCGGCGTCCACGTGCTAATTTGCGAGGGCTTCACGCCCACTCCAGCCATCGCCTGCGAAATTCTCCGGCGGCGCGTGGACGGCGCCATCAACTTCACCGCCAGCCACAACCCCGCCGAATACCACGGCCTGAAATTTTCAGGCGCGGACGGCGGACCGGCCCTTCCGGAAGCGACGCGGGACATAGAAGCGCGCGCGGCGTCGGCCTCCGGCCGGAAGCAGACCGCGCCCGATGCGGATGGACGCGCGGCGAGGAACGGCGTCGAACGAATCCAGTGCCGGGAGCCGTATCTGGCCCGCCTGCGGGAGCTGGTGCGCTTCCCCCTGCTGCGCGAGGCGAAACTTTCGATTGTGTTCGACGCCCTGCACGGATGCGGCGCGGGGTATCTGGACGGCGTGCTGGAGGAGGAAGGCGTGCCGGTGACCGCGATCCGCACGGGCCGCGATGTTTTGTTCGACGGCACCGGGCCGGACGTAAGCGTGGCAAATCTGCGGCCGCTGGCCGAGGCCGTTCGGGAACGCGGCGCGTCCGGCGGCCTCGCTGCAGGACTGGCCACCGACGGGGACGCGGACCGTTTCGGCATCGTGGATTCCGACGGCAGCTTCGTTTCGCCGAACCACATCCTGGCGCTCTTGTACGACTACCTGGTGGAATCGCGGGGATGGCGGCTGGGGGTGGCGCGTAGCGTGGCGACATCGCACTTGCTGGACGGGGTGGCGCGCGCATACGGCCTGCCCGTGTATGAAACTCCAGTGGGATTCAAATACGTGGGCGAGTACATCAAACAGGACAAAATCGCGCTGGGCGGGGAGGAAAGCGCGGGGATGAGCGTCCGCGGGCACGTGCCGGAAAAGGACGGCATCCTGGCGTGCCTGCTGGTGGCGGAAATGACGGCAGTGCGGCGCGCGCCGATCCGCGAGCAGGTGCGGGCGCTGTTCCGGAAGGTGGGCGCCGAATATTGGCCGATCCGGGCCAACCTGCACCTAACGCAGGAGGTGCAGACGCGCACCCTTGAGCGCCTGCGCACCGATCCGCGGGAATTTGCCGGGCGCCGGGTGGCGCGGCTCGACCGTGCGGACGGCCTGAAACTCGTGTTCGAAGACGGAGCCTGGATCCTGATGCGCGCCTCGGGCACCGAGCCCATTCTGCGCGTCTACACCGAAGCGGGATCGCCGGAAGCATCGCGGCAGTTGCTGGCCGCGACGAAGAAATGGATCGGGTGATGAGCCGGCGCGCGCGAAAACTCGAATCGCCCTGGCAGATGCGCTTGCGGCGCGCGGGCATCTATGCAGGCGGGGCGCTGCTCCTTCTCGTGCTGATGCACACTCTGTTCGGGCCTTACGGCTACCTCTCCATGCGGCGCAGCCAACGCGAAATCGAGCAACTCCGGCAGGAGATTGACCACCTGGACCGCGAAAACTCGCAGCTCTCGGGCGAAATCCGCGCGCTGCAAACCGATCCCGCGGCCATAGAAAAGGCGGCGCGCGAGGATATGGGGCTGGCCCGCCCCGGCGAACTCATCTTCCGGCTGCCCGACGACACGCAATCGTCACCGGCGGCTCCCGCGCCGGGGACAACGCCGGCACCCGCTCGCTCGTCCCCGGAAAACCCACCCGAGTAGTAACAGCGGCAGCGGATTCTCGCCGGATGTGGCGCAGGGCGGATCGCGCCTGCGGATCGTTCCGTGCGCTTGGAGGGATAAACCGCAGTGCGGAACGCCCCTCGCTACGCGGCCTTGCGGCGCTTCATGTGGGTGCGGACCAACGAGAGCACCAACATCGCGAGAAAGATAGACGCAAACCCCACGGACGCCTTCCCAATCCCGCAGGCCTTTTTCGGCAGCAGGGAAAATCGTCCGTACACAAATTCGATGTGGACCCAATAGACCAGCAACGAGGTGTACCCGAGCTGGATCATGGGGCTGAACCCCACGGTCCCCGCTCCCCAGCGGCACCACGCGTAGGCCAGCAACATCAGCAGAAGCAGCAGGCCGCAGCGAATCAGAAAAAACTCGGGGCTGGAGTGCCAGAAGTCGTAGCTCGCGTAGACTCGCCAGGGCGCGGCGTCGAACGCCAGCCCCGCGGCCACCAGCACGGCCCCCGCACCTGCCAGCGCCGCCACCGTCGCCGTGGGCTTTTCGCGCGCGGTCTGCCTGGTCAGCAGAAATCCCACGGCCAGGCCCGCAAACGCGAATCCCGTCCACGGGAACATGGGAAACAAATAAAACTGCGGCGTTCCCTCTGTATGCACGCCGTTCACGTAGGACTCGAGAAACCAGGGCAGGAAGCGCGGGCGGAGCGTACTCCAAAGAGGCGGTGTGGCGAGCGCGATGGCCAGCGCCACGGCAATCGCACCCGCCACGGTGGCCGCTCGACTCCGGACGGCGTAGCACATCGCGCCCATCAGCATGATGGACAGGCCGATGATATTCAGCACGTCCACGCGCAACAGGTCCGTCCAGGGCGCCCAGCGCCATCCGAGGGCGAATTCCTGGACGCGGAAGAGCAACCCCAGCGCAAAGATTTCGGCGCCGCGGGCGATGGTCTGGCCCGCGATCTCCGCGGGCTTTGCGCCGCGGGTGCGCAGGCGATGGATCACCAGCGCAAAGGAAATCCCGGCGAGAAACAGAAACAACGGCGCGGGAAACGTTCCGCCCAGTGCCGCGCAGTGGAAAAACGTGGTCTGGCGCGCCGTCCCGCCCAGCCAGGACTCGTAGGAGTGCCATTGGAACATCAGCACGCAGGCGAGGCCGCGCATCCAGTCGATATAGGCGAGACGCTGGGAAGAGACCGCTCCCGATGGAATCGGGACCTTTGATGATTGATGACTCGTGACTGGCGCCTCCCGGCCCGGTCGCTGTGCGCTTGCTGGCGTAATGTGGGCTAGACTAGCGCGGCATGACGGAAGTGCGCCAGATGAAAGTTCCGCTCGCCGCGGGCGTGTGGGCCTTCGTGTGCCTGGCGGGGGCGTTTGCGGGAATGTGGAGGGGATACGGAGGACATTCGTTTGCGGTCGCGCTGGCCGCATTCGCGGCGCTTTTTGCCGTGCAGGCGGGATTTGCAGCGGAGGGCGTGACCGACCGACTGGGCGCGTGGCTCGATTCCGTGCGCGGCATGCTGCCCATCGCTCCGTTTCTCATTTATCTCGCGTATGCGCTGGGCGCAGGAGTTTTTAGCTGGAGGCTCGCGGGGCTGGCGCTGGCCTATGCGATTGCACCGGCCGCGCTTCTGCTGAGCGCGGGAAAACGCGAGAAAGGCTGCTGGCAGGATTATGCCGCGGTGCTCTGCATCTGGCTTCCCGCGGAACTGCACATCCTGCAAACGGCATTTCCCTACCCCGCGCGCGGGCTCTCGCACCCGCTGTGGGCCGCGTATGCGATCAGCGCAGGGCTGATCGCGTTTCTGCTGATTCGAAGGCTGGATGGGATCGGGTATCGCGTGGCCTGGGGGCCGGGTTGGGGCTTTGCGGTGCTGGCGAATCTGGGGTGGTTCGCGGCCGTGGCGATTCCGCTAGGGCTATGGATCGGATTTTTTCGCTTCGGCCCGACGGTCGAGCGGTTGCGGGCGTTGCCGCTCGTGGCGCTCGGGATTCTGGTGTTCAACGCCTGGCCCGAGGAGTTCCTTTTCCGCGGGCTGATTCAAAACCTGCTTTCCACGACGCTGCGCAGTGACGTTGCCGGGCTGTTCGTCGCAGCCGTGATCTTTGGGCTGGCGCATCTGAACAACGGGCCCGGGCCGTTTCCCAACTGGCGCTACGCGTTGCTGGCCACACTGGCGGGGCTGGCGTACGGATCGGCGTGGCGGAAGACGCGGTCTATTTTTGCTTCTGCACTGGTCCATGCAGGGGTGAATACGTTGTGGTTTGTACTGCTTCCCACCGTGGGGCGTTGATCGCCCACGAGCTATCTCCATATTCCACAACGCCGACGTGCGGAAACCTGTTCCTGTCGTGGAATCAAAGGAAATGCTCGGATGATCTATGGAACACGCCGCCCGGCACCAGTGTCTAAGTCCAGATGGAGGTGCATCGCTATGGCGGCCATCCTGCGCTTCTCTTCATTTGTCATCCTGTCAGCCTTCGTCCTCTGCCTGTGCGGATCCGGACAAGCTCCGGCTGAGGGTACGCCACAAACATCCTCCCAAGACGGCTTGCTGATCTTGCATAAGATGCAGACCGCTCTCGGCGGGGCTGATAAAATCGCCGCGATTCGCGACTATGAGGAGACGGCGCGCGCGAGCATCTGGAACAACGCTGGCAGTCCCATGGGCGAAGTGCGCAAGCGAACACGCTGGATGCGAAATCCCAATCTGATTCGCCTCGACCAGCTAGGACCCCACGATACCTACGTCCTCTACTTTGACGGCGAGTCAGGCTCGGGCTGGGAGATGCTGCCCGACCTGAAAAACACCGATAGATTCAAGACCACGGGAGCATCGATCGCTCTGGCCGGCGGCGAGCTCGAATTCGCAGAGCACTACCTCTCGGGCTTCGATCTCAACGTGTGGTTGGCTGACCGCATTCCCGGCTATACGGTGACGTCGCCCGCATCCAACGTGGTGCGTATCGCGCACGACGGCGCCGCGATTGACATCACGCTCGACCCCGCCACCTCGCTGCCGATCAAGTCCGCTTCCGTCTCGCTCGCGAATCCGGATCGCCCCGTTCGCGCCGAATTGCGATATGAGGGATGGACCGAAGTCGCGGGGGTTCGCTTCCCCAAGCAGCGAGCCAATTACCACGATGGCATCAAGCTGGCCGAGGAAACCGACGAAAGTGCCGTCCGCGTCAACGCGGGTCTTACGCGGGAGGAGCTAGCAGCGAAACCCGCCGACTTCGCTCCGGACATTCCCCAGCGGTAGCCTGACCACCAGGAGCCGAGGAAATCACGCAAAGCCCATCGGATGGGTCGCCCCCGCGCAGTCACGCATCGCGAGTCAAGATTTTCCCACGACGCCGACCATTGGGCTCGATGCCGACGCATACAGGCGCTTCGGCATGCGCCCGGCGAGATAGGCTTTGCGTCCGGCGGTGACGGCGTCGCGCATGGCTTCGGCCATCAGCACGGCGTCCTGCGCTTCCGCGATGGCGGTGTTCATCAACACCCCGTCGGCGCCGAGTTCCATGGCCAGGGCCGCGTCGGAGGCCGTGCCCACGCCTGCGTCCACGATCATGGGGACTTCGGTGATGCGCTCGCGCAGGATGCGCAGGGACGTTTCGTTCTGCACCCCCAGGCCGGAACCGATGGGCGCGGCGAGCGGCATCACCGCGGCGGCGCCGGCGTGAATCAGTTTGCGCGCCACGATCAGATCGTCGCTGGTGTACGGCAGGACGACGAAGCCTTCTTTCACGAGCACGCGCGTGGCCTCGAGGAGTTGTTCCGTGTCAGGGAACAGCGTCTGCTGGTCGCCGATGACTTCCAGCTTCACCCAGTTCGATAGCCCGGCCTCGCGGCCCAGGCGGGCCGTGCGGATGGCATCGTCCGCGGTGTAGCAGGCCGCGGTATTCGGCAGCACGAAGATTTTCTCGCGGTCTATATAATCGAGCAGCGACTCCTTCGATCGGTCGGAGAGGTTCACGCGGCGCACCGCCACGGTCACCATCTCCGTGCCCGAGGCGGCGTGCGCGCGGGCCATCTCCTGGAAGCTGCGGTATTTTCCTGTCCCGACAATCAGCCGCGAACCGAAGGCGCGGCCGGCAATGACCAGAGAATCGTTCATGAGAGTTGCTCCAGACAGGATTGTAGTCCCGCGGGGCAAAAACTGGAAATCCCCCGCCGAGCGCACCGGGCGTCACGCGGCACGAGCAGTATCCCACTACAGCGTGACGCCTTCTGCTGCAGGGAGCGCGAGCGGAACTGCGGGAGGCGCCGGAACCGAGGGCCACTTGCACTCAATGACCCACCGCTGCGGGACTGCCGCAACCATGCGCCGCGGGTAATGTCGAATCTGCGCTAGCCGGAGTGCGTGGGGTGCGGTTCGGCGGCCCCGGCGTAGAGCTGGTCGATGGCGTCGCGATAACGCTCCTCGATCTTACGGCGGCGCAGCTTCATGGTGTAAGTCATCTCGCCGTTGGCGAACGTAAAATCCTCCGGCAGCAGGATGAACCGCTTGATTTTTTCGTATTGGGCCATGTCGGCGGTCAGCCGCTGGATCTCGGCTTCGATGAGGCCCTGCGTCCAGGGATTGGCCACCAGGTCGGCGGGCTTCGAAAAGGCGATTCCCGCTTTGCGCGCCTCCGCTTCCACGTTCGGCAGGTTCGGCACTACCAGCGCGCCGACGAATTTTCTGCGGTCGCCCACCACCACGGAGTTCTGAATGAACGGCGAAGTTTTGAGCAGGTTCTCGATGGGCTGCGGAGCAACGAATTTGCCGCCGGCCGTTTTCAGCAGGTCCTTCTTCCGGTCGGTGATCACGAGATAGCCGTCCGCGTCCAGGTGGCCGATGTCCCCGGTGCGGAACCATCCGTCGGGGGAGAGGACTTCGCGCGTTTCTTCCGGGCGGTTGTAATAGCCGACCATCACGCACGGCCCGCGCACTTCGATTTCGCCGTCGGCGGCGACGCGCACCTCGACGCCGGGGATGGGCTTGCCGGACGTGGCGGTTTTGTGCATTTCGGGCCAGTTTGTGGAGACGATGGGCGCCGTCTCCGTGAGCCCATAGCCCTGATAGACGGGCAGGCCCAGGGCCCAGAAGAATGCCGCCAGAGTGTTGGACAGCGGCCCGCCGCCGGAAATGAAGGAACGGATGCGCCCGCCCATGCCCGCGCGGATTTTTCGGTACACGAGCGCGTTGGCCACGCGCCAGGCGAGGCGCAGACCGAGCGGCGCCGGCTGGCCGTAGGCCTTCCAGAGCGTGGAGCGCTCCGCAATGGCCATGGCCCAGTCGAATACGAAGCGACGGAAGCCTTTATTGGCGTGGCCGCGCTCGATGATGTTGGCGTAAATCTTCTCGAAGAAGCGCGGCACGGCGGCGGCCACCGATGGCCGGATTTCGAGGAGCGCCTGCGCTACGTCTTCCATGCGCTCCACGTAAGCGATGGCCATGCCCTCGAACAGATACATGTAGTCCACGGTGCGCTCGTAGATGTGCGCGAGGGGCAGAAAACTGAGGCCGATTTCCGAGGGGCGGAAGTCCAATTTTGGGCAGGCGTCGGTGGCGTTGGAGCTGAGGTTGCGATGAGTGAGCATCACGCCCTTCGGCTCGCCGGTGGTGCCGGAGGTGTAGATGATCGTGGCGAGTTGGTCCAGCGTCACCTGCGCCGCGCGGCGGCGATACTCCTCGACTTCCGCGTCGCCGCAGGCGGAGAGCACCGCGTCGAACCACAGCGGCTCGCCGTAGGCGCAGGCGGTGCGGTCGCCGGGCTTGCCTCCCACCGGCGCGAGGATCACGCGTTCTACGGTGTTCAGGCGGCCGTGGAGCGCGCCCACCTGGCGCGCCTGGTCGTCGCCGGCCACGAACAGCACTTTCGCGCCGGAGTCGTTCAGGATGTAGGTCATGCGCTCCGGCGACTCGTGGAAATAGATGGGCACGACGACGGCGCCAAGGCCGGTAATGGCAAAATCAGCGGTGTGCCATTCCGGGCAGTTGGGAGCGAAGAGTCCGACGCGGTCGCCCGCATGCACGCCCAGGCGGTGGAGCGTGGCGGAAAGACAAGCTACGCGCCGCAGAAATTCCGCCGAGGAAATCGGTTGCCAGCCGGCCTCGGTGCGATAGAGCTGCGCGCTCCGCGCGGGATGCGCGTCGAGGGATAGGACCAGGCGCTGCGGCAGGGGCAGGTAGTCGCTCACATGCTCACTGTAGCGCGGTGTCCGTCGCACAGCCAATAGTCTGGCGCTCGGACGTTTGCGTGCCAGGGGCATCCCGCGGTCGCGGGATCGTGGCCCCCCCCGCGGCGCACCCTCTGCACGCCGAGCTCCGCTGGTGGGAATCCACGTGGGCGCTGCGGTACACTGAGGCTCGAAGGAGTCCCTCCCATGACCACACTCGCTGAGACGCCCCCGCATACGGCCATCCGCGCGCCGCGCGGCTCCGCGATTTCCTGCAAGAGCTGGCAGCAGGAAGCGGCGCTACGCATGTTGATGAACAATCTGGACCCGGAGGTGGCGGAGCGGCCGGAAGACCTAGTCGTCTACGGCGGGACGGGGAAGGCGGCGCGGAACTGGGCGTGCTACGAAGCGATCGTGAATTCGCTGCGCGCGCTGGAAAACGACGAAACGCTACTGGTGCAATCCGGCAAACCTGTGGCTGTTTTCCGCACCCATGCGTGGGCGCCGCGCGTTTTGATTGCCAATGCCAACCTCGTAGGTCACTGGGACGACTGGCAGCATTTTGGCGAGCTGGAGCGCGCGGGGCTGACCATGTATGGGCAGATGACCGCGGGAAGCTGGATTTACATCGGCACGCAGGGAATTTTGCAGGGCACGTATGAGACGTTTGCTGCGGCCGCTCGGAAACATTTTGGCGGCGACCTGGCCGGACGGCTGGTGGCGTCGGGCGGGATGGGCGGCATGGGCGGGGCGCAGCCGCTGGCGGCCACGATGAACGGCGCGGCGTTCCTGGGCATTGACGTGGACCCGGAACGCATCAAGCGCCGCGTAAAGACGGGCTACTGCGACGTGATGGTGAACGACCTGGACGAGGCGTTGCGCATCCTGAAAAACGCGGTGCGAAAGCGCGAGGCCGCGTCGGTGGGGCTGGTGGGCAATTGCGCGGACGTGGTGCCGGAACTCGCGCGGCGCGGCGTGGTGCCGGACCTGCTGACCGATCAGACCAGCGCGCACGATCCCGTGGGCGGCTATATTCCGCAGGGGCTGAGCGTCGCGCAGGCCGCCGAGCTGCGCCAGCGGGATGCGGCGGAGTATCGCCGGCGCGCGCTCGCTTCCATCGCCAAACACGTGCAGGGAATGCTGGAGCTGATGCGGCTGGGCGCGGTGACGTTCGATTACGGGAACAACATCCGCACCATGGCCTACGAGCAGGGCGTGAAAGACGCGTACGCGTTTCCCGGCTTTGTGCCGGCGTACATCCGGCCGCAATTTTGCGAGGGGCGCGGGCCGTTCCGCTGGGCGGCGCTTTCGGGCGAGCCTTCGGACATCCATCGCACCGACCAGCTCGTGCTGGAACTCTTTCCGCACGACACTTCGCTCGAGCGCTGGATCCGCCTGGCGCAGAAGCGGGTGAAATTCCAAGGCCTGCCGGCACGGATTTGCTGGCTGGGCTACGGGGAGCGTGACAAATTCGGCCTGGCGCTGAACGAGCTGGTAGCGCGGGGCGAGGTGAAAGCGCCCGTGGTGATGGGCCGCGATCATCTGGACTGCGGGTCCGTAGCTTCGCCCTACCGTGAGACCGAAAAAATGCTGGACGGGTCGGACGCCATCGCCGACTGGCCGCTGCTCAACGCGCTGTTGAATACGGCGAGCGGCGCGGCGTGGGTTTCGATTCACAACGGCGGCGGCGTGGGAATTGGATACTCGCTGCACGCCGGGCAGGTGACCGTGGCCGACGGAACGAAGGAGATGGCCGCGCGCATCGAACGCGTGCTGGCGAACGATCCCGGCATCGGCGTGGCCCGGCATGTGGATGCCGGGTACGAAGAGGCGCGTATCTGCGCTGACCAGCACGGCATCAAAATTCCGATGCGCTGAGAGAAAAGGCAGGAGTTACACAGAGGACGCTGAGGGTCGCAGAGAGCACACAGAGGAGATCGACATGTACGTCATCACCGGAGCGACGGGAAACACGGGAAAAGTCATCGCGGAGAAGTTGCTGGCCGCGGGGCAGAAAGTGCGCGTGGTGGGGCGGAGCGCGGAGAAGTTGCAGCCGTTTGTGGCGAAGGGGGCGGAGGCGTTTGCCGGATCGGTGGAAGATGCGGCGGCAATGACGCGGGCGTTTACCGGGGCGAAGGCTGTGTACGCCATGATCCCGCCGAGCATGACTGCTAAAGACTTTCGTGCAGATCAGGATCGCACGAGCGACGCGCTGGCCGCGGCGATTGAGAAGGCGGGCGTGCCGTATGCGGCGGCGCTGTCGAGCTTCGGCGCCGACAAACCGGCCAAGACCGGCCCCATCGTGGGGCTGCACAACCTGGAAGAGAAGCTGAACAAAATCCCCGCGCTCAATGTGTTGTTCCTGCGGGCAGGCTACTTTATGGAAAACCTGCTGCCGCAGGTGGGCGTGGTGCGCTCGATGGGCATGCTCGCGGGTCCGCTGAAGGGCGACGTGGCGCTGCCCATGATCGCCACGCGCGACATCGGCGACTGCGCGGCTGCGGCGCTCGGGAAGCTGAACTTTTCCGGCAAGCAGACGCGCGAATTGCAGGGCGCGCGTGACGTGACGATGAAGGAAGCCGCGTCCATCATCGGCGCGGCGATCGGCAAGCCGGCGCTTTCCTACACGCACGCGCCGGCCATGATGCTCAAGCCGGCCATGATGGCCATGGGAATGTCGTCCAACATGGTGGACCTGATTCTGGAAATGTCGGACGCGATCAATTCCGGCGCCGTGGCGGCGCTGGAGAAGCGCGGGCCGCAGAACACCACGCCGACGACGCTCGAGTGGTTCGCGGCAAACGTGTTTGCTCCGGCGTTCAGCGGGAAGGCCGCTGGCGCATAGAGCCGCGCATTCCTCAGGAGGAAGCCCATGACCGCCTTGCCGGACAATGGGATAGTGCACCTGCGCAGTCCTCACTCGGTTCCGGAAACCCTGCGGCGGCTGGAATCGCTTCTGCAGGCCAAGGGTGTGAACATCTTCGCGCATGTGGATCACAGCGGCGAGGCCGAAAAAGCCGGCTTGAAAATGCGCCCCACGCAATTGCTAATTTTTGGGAGCCCCAAGGCGGGCACGCCGCTGATGGTCGCGTCCCCTACTCTGGCCATTGACCTGCCGCTCAAGGCGCTGGCGTGGGAAGACGCGGACGGCGCGGTGTGGCTTTCTTATAACAGTCCCGAATATCTCCAGCAGCGGCATAAGTTTCCCGCCGACCTGCTGGGCAACATCGCCGGGCCCGGTGCACTGCTGAAAAAAGCAGTCGAATAGTTTTTCCATCTGACCAGCCCAGTTGCCCCCGAGGAATCATGGCCCAGCCGCGAGCGCAGGAGGAAAGGCCGGAACCTGGCGCACGTTCGGATAGCGCTCGGGACCACCTGGCGAATGAACGTACCTTTCTCGCCTGGGTGCGCACCGGCATCGCCATTGTGGTGTTCGGCTTTGCGATCGGCCGCTTCGCCATCGCTATCCGCCAATTCATGCAGATGCAGGGCCGGCCAGTGGAGGCGGGGGGAGTTACAGTGTGGTTCGGCACGATTGCGATTATCGCGGGCGTGCTGCTGACGCTGGCGGGCCTGCATCGCTACCGCCGGACGCGGGCGCTGCTGGAATCCGGACGGTTCGAACCGGCCGGGTTTGTGGTGGACCTGGTGGGAATCCTCACGGCACTGTTTGGGTTAGCGCTGGCCGGATATCTGGTCTATATCGAACTGCATTTGTAGGGCGGACGCGAGCAGTTTCCGTAGGCTCGGCACGGGGCAGCCCGGGCCGGGCAACGTTTTCCTGCGGAGCGCGTCAGTTCTCTTGGTGGCGATTTCGGTCTCTTCCGGCGATTGAACGCCACAGACAGGCGCGGAGTCATCCCAGGGGAGCAGGTGGTACCATTCCGTCGCGACGCTGCGTATAAAAACAAGGCGGAGGGAAGCCGATGCGAGATTTCGCGTATGCAGCGCGGGCGCTGCGAAACAGCCCGGTGTTTGCGGTGACGGCAATCGTGACCATCGCGCTGGGCATCGGGGCGTGCGCGTCCATCTTCAGCGTGACGAACGCGGTGCTGCTGCGGCCGCTTCCCTATAAGGATCCGGACCGTCTGGTCTTCGCCTGCACGGACATGAAAAAGCGAAACGTGCGAGACTTTCCTTTCTCAGACGCGAACTTCATTGATCTGCGGGACGGGGCGAAGAGCATGTCCGAGGGGTATGCCGCCGTCCTGACCTTTCCTGTATTGTTGACGAGAGACGACGGAACACCTGGACAGATTCCGTGGGGGATCGTTTCGCCCGACTTTTTCCGCCTGTTGGGAGCAAAGGTCATTCGCGGGCGTGATTTTCAGGAATCCGACGGGCAGCCGCAGCCGCCACCACCACCGGGCGGCGCAGCGGCAAACGCGCCACCCGCCCCGCAAATCCCTAACTCCGTGATTCTGAGTTATGAGTACTGGCAACGCCAGTACGGCGGGAGCAACGACGTAATCGGCAAAGTGATAAAGACAGCGATTGGGCCTTCACCGGTGATTGTGGGGGTCCTGGAGCCTGGGTTCGCGCTGCTGGCGCCACCGAACCTCGCGCTGCAAGGCCATCCGAAGGTCTGGCAGGCAGCCCGCATCGCGTACGACGAAGCCAATCGAAAGGGCGTGGCGTGGCAGGTGGTTGGCAGGCTGAAGCCTGGCGTCTCCATCGAGCAGGGGCAGGCGGAAGCCGCGGCGACGTCCGAGCGGGCACTAAAGGCTGATCCCATTTTCAAAACTGCCGGATACGCCATTCGCCTGGAGCCGATGAAGCGGTATCTGACGGCCGAGGTGCGCCCGGCGATTTTGGCGTTGATGGGCGCAGTGATCTTCCTGCTCCTGATTGCGTGCGCAAACGTGGCGAACCTGCTGCTGGTACGGGCGTCGCTGCGCGAGCGCGAGCTGGCGGTGCGCACCGCGCTGGGAGGAAGCCGCTGGCGGCTGGTGAGGCAGATGCTGGCGGAAGCGCTGCTGCTTTCGGGATTCGGCACAGTGCTGGGTGTGGGGCTGGCCTGGCTCGGCATTCGCGAACTGCTGGCGATTGCGCCCGCCAATCTGCCGCGTCTCGATTCGGTGACGGTCGATCCGCAGGTGGTGGCGTTCTCAGCGCTGGTGGGACTGGTGGCCGCGGGACTGTTCGGCATCGTGCCGGCGCTGCGCGCCTCGCGGCCGGACGTGATGCAGACGCTGCGCTCGGCGGGGCGGACAGCCGGACTGGGAGCGGGACGATTTCTGCGGGGGGGCGTGGTGGTGGCGGAGGTGGCGCTCTCGTTTGTGCTGCTGATCGGCTCGGGATTGATGTTCCGAAGTTTTCTGGCGCTGCAGCACATTGACACGGGATACGATCCACACGGGCTTCTGACCTTCAACCTGTTCGGAGTATTCCAAGGACCAAAGCAGACACCGGAGCAGCGGGCCGCAATCCAGCGGCAGATTCAGGAACAGCTCCGGGCATTGCCGGGAGTGGAAAGCGCGGCCGCATCGTTCCCGCTGCCGCTGGCGGACGGCTGGAGTCCCATCCGCTGGGGGCTGGAACCGGCGCTGACGGATCCGAGCAAATTCCAGGCCGCGGATGCGGTGTTCGTTACGCCGGGTTATTTCGAGACGATGCGCGATGGTCTGGTGGACGGCCGGACATTCACGGAGGCGGACAACATAAAAGACCGGAACTACGTGGTGATCGATGATGCTCTGGCGGCAAAGGCATTTCCGCACGAATCGGCGGTCGGGAAGCGCATCCTGATCCGGGTGCGCACGCCGGAACCGGAGTGGGTTGAGATCATCGGCGTGGTGAAGCATGAGCGAGGAACTTCCCTCGCCGAACCGGGCCGAGAACAGGTGTACTTTGCGGACGCGTTCGTGGGCTATGGGGCGGCCGGGGTCTGGGAGGTGCGGACGTCCGCCGATCCCGGGGGCCTTGCGAACCCGGTACGGGCGACGATCGCGAAGATTGATCCACACATGCTGACGACGCAGATGCAGCCGTTGACCGCGCTGGTGGAGAAGGCGCAATCGGGAACGCGCTTCTCGCTGCTGCTGATCGGCGTGTTCGCAGTGGTTGCGGCGCTGCTGGCGGGCGTGGGACTGTACGGCGTGCTCTCCACCGTGGTTCGGGAGCGCACGGCGGAGATTGGTGTGCGGATGACCATCGGAGCGCTGCCCGCTGACATCTTTCAACTGATGGTGGGATACGTGGCGCGTCTCACGACGATAGGGATTGTGGTTGGCCTGCTGGCGGCTTTCGTCCTGACGCGCGCAATGACGAGCATGCTGGTGGGCGTCAAAGCGACGGACCCGGTGACGTACGCGGCCATGGTCGTATTGTTTCTTATGATCGCCGCAATGGCGGCGTGGATGCCGGCGCGGCGCGCGGCAGCTCTCGACCCGACCGAAGCCCTGCGCGAGGAGTGAGCGATTCAAGCACGGGCAGCGCTGACCGGCGGCGGAATACTCGCCAGTACACGCGCTGGGTTCGGTGCGGGCCTCCAGCGCGGTCCTGATTGGCGTATTCTTGTCCTGAAGTCTGCTTCCAGCGTCTGTTACTTTCCGCTTTCGCGGTCACCGCCTGCTACATCCCCGCGCGCCGCGCGGGTCGATCCCTTGGTGGCGCTGCGCTACGAGTGAGGCAGTGGATCTTGGCCCGTAAAGGGAGGTCAGTGAAGAGTGGTCAATCACTCGCAATCGTTGTTCGGTGTTGTGCTTGCCGGCAAAACTTGACAGCCAGGATGGGTATGATTGGGAGCCCTGCGCGCGGCTATTGAAAGCGGTGCAAGCCAAGTGAAGTCCAGATCGCGCTGCCTATGAACGACCTCATAGGCAACTCGTAAAATGGGAAGAGGAGTTCCAGGTCCCCCAGAGGCATGAACGCCCGGAAAGAGTTACGGCCGTTTGTCTTGTCCCCTGGCCGTTAAAAGGCCGGCTCGCCGCGCACCATCATCTTCTTCAGCTTGAACTCCAGGAACACGCGCTCCTCCCGGATCACATCGATGTTGGGGTGAATGAATTCCACGCTTAAGCGTGAATCCGGGCTGAGTTGTTTCGGCCGCGGAAAGGCGAGCTGAAAGGTATCGTCCTTACAGGCGTAGCCCTCCAGTAACAACCTCTCTTTACCCGCGTTCAAAAACGTCGAGATGTTCATCTTCGCTAGGTTTTGGCTCGCCCAGTAGACGCGCAACAGGCTCTGATCGTTCTGCGAGTTGGAACGAAAGGTCACTGCCACCAGGACGCGATCGGGGAACGTGGCCGCCAGAAACTTGCTGGAGTTCGCGTCGAAGGCTGCCTTTTGGTCGGCACTCATTGCGTCGTAGTGCGCGCTCAGTTGGAAAGAACGCACCATTGCTTCTCGAATCGGCGCCGCAGAGCGGAATTGCAAGGTATAGACGATGCTCGGCTCGGTCTCGACGTCCCTGCCAACGGTGTTGCTAGCCACGCCCTGGCTGTTTATGATCGGCGTCGTTCGGTTGACACTGGTCAGGACCCTGGTCGTGGCCCACGGGGAATCTTCCAGCAGGCGACTCGCCTCCTCGGCAGACCACTTCTGGTAGGGCTTCTTGAGCCAGAAATCCTCGCCAGCCGCTAGTGACACAACCAGCCCGCACAGCAGCACGGGCACAATGAACTTGGCAGCACGCATATAGCCCTCCTCCTTCAATCACGATGCAGGATATTATCGGACAGTATCCCTCACTGACCACTATACACCGTTTTCATTCCTTCGGTGCTACCTCGAACTGTTCGTTCTCAATCAGCACATCTCTTAGAACCTCCCAGAGCCGCGTTTCTGGATCGTTTCGGGGTAGTTGACCACTCATCCAAAATCGGCGCTCCAACCGCAGGGCCATTCCTAACATCTGGGCAATTGTTCCAGAGTCACGGCGTGCTCGCAAACCTTTCGGGCCTGGAGTCACCCTTCGGAGAAGTATCGTGGTGCATGCGCGAGCGGTAGCACTAGCTAACTCCAAGCCCGTTTGTGGCGGTAACTGCCACTTACCTGAGTCGTCCGGCTGGACAGCGGTGATAGAGTTCTTGCGCTGGCGCGGAGGTGTGTGCATGTCCAAGGTGATTGCGGGGCTGCTCGCGGTGTTGTGCTCGGCGGGAACAGTGTGGGGGCAGGCGGCCCCTACGGGTGCGGATTCGGCCGTCTCGAAGCAAACCGAAACGGACGAGTACACGCGCTACGAGCTGCTGTCGCCGGAGACCGCAAGTTTCGCCATCCGCTACCAGGTGACCGCCACTACCGCCGGCGCGAAGTATTTCTACAATCCGATCCGCAAGGGCAGCGTGGCCAGCGACGAGTCGGTGATTGACGTGATGACCGGAGAACCGCTTCGATTTGAAGTCGTGAGCGGCACTGAGGCGGTGAGGGACCCGCTGATGGCCACCGCAGGCACGTCCGTGGACTACATCAAAGTGTACTTGGCGCGCCCCGTTCCGCCCGAAGGGCAGGCGCGCCTGCTGATCCTGAAAACCTACAAGGATGCCAAGAGTTACCACCGCGAGGCCGACGAAATCGTTTTCAAGCGATCCTTGGGCATTCCTCGGAACAGCGTGGTGCTGCCCGCGGGATATGAGATCACGGGCTGCAACGTGCCGTCGCAGGTCTTGGCGGAGCCCGACGGACGCATTGCCATCAGCTTCCTGAACAGCACGGGAACGGAAGCGCCACTGATAGTACGAGCCAGGCTGGGCGCGCAGACGGGCGCGGCGGCCGCACCACGCGCGGCGGGTTCAGCAAAGAGTTGGGAAGCTCCCTTCGAGGGCGAAACCGAGCGGCAGCGACTTTCGGAGCGGGCGCGGCAAGACCGCGACATTGTTTACTTCCTCGAGCAGCCGGAGACGCACTCGTTTCGCCTGTATCACGACTACACGGAGTCGCGCCCGGGAGTGGATAAGTACCTCAACGTCGTCCGCACCGGCAGCCAGGTGTCGGATCCCTCGGCCTACGTGCTCGACACGGGCGAAAAGCTCGCGACGAAATTGATGACCGGGGCGGAACTGGCCGCAGCAAAGATGAACCCAGGAGAGCCTGTAGACCCCGCGGCACAGGTGGTGGTGATTCCTTTTACTCCGGTGAAGGCGGGGCAAACCGTGCGCCTGCGAATTTCGGAGACGTACGCCGCCCCGGCCAGCTACCGCCTGGAGGGCGACGAACTCGTGTTTGACCGTAGCCTGGGACGTCCGCGCAACGCCGTGGTGCTGCCCGAGGGATGGTACTTGCTGGACAGTTCCATTCCCGCGACGGTGAAGCAGTTAGCCGACGGCCGCATCCGCCTGGATTTCTGGAATGGAGCGCCGGGCGCGGTGGACGTGCTGATCAAGGCCAAGCGCCGCCCGCCGAAACCCTCGAGCTGATGGCGGGACCGCTGCCCGGCTGACCACGATTGGACCTGTGGCCGGCCTCCGCAGCGTTCCCGTTTGCCGCGCTTGTGTGCCTGAATTCCGCGCTCTATTTCGCCTCGTGCTCCACGACGGTGAGGGTAATCAGCGAAGGGTACTGATATGCGTGGTGCACCGCGTTGTGTGCCACGACGCCCTGCACCTCGTCGTAATTCCTCCCGCCCGTGTTCAGGTTCCGGTCGAAGCGCGGGAAATTGCTGCTCGAGACTTCGATGCGAATCTGGTGGCCGGCGGGAAAGTAGTTGCTCGTATTCATCGGCTGCAGGTCCAGTTTGTACACCTTTCCCGGCTCCATCCACACTTCCGGCTTGTCGTAGCCGTTGCGATAGCGCACCCGCTGAATCGTCTCGTCCAGGTTGTACGCCGGACCGTCCGGCTCCACATCAATTACCTTGACGGTGAAATCCGTGTCTTTCGCATCGGACGAAACGTAGAGCGTCACGCTGATCGGCCCGCTCACTTCGATGCCTTCTTTGAGCGGAGCCGAGGTATAAACCAGAATATCCGACCGCGCCTCCGTCTTGCGTTGGTCCATCGCGCCGCCCGCCACCGCGTTGCCCGTGCAGCAGACGTTGCCGCCATGAGACGGCACCGGATCCATCGGATCATAGGTGAAGCCGTCCGACAGGTCCGACGCCGGAGCGGACTCGCCCAGCGTGCCATCGCCGCTCAGGGTGTTTGCATGGCCGCCGCTCGAAAGAAAGAGCCGCATGGACTTCGCGCCCTGCGGCGGCCAGGTGTCCGACGTTTGCCACTTGTTGATACCCATCGTGTAATAGCGGACTTTGGGAGTGTTTTCGAGGATGTGGTTGTCCTCTCCCTTCAGGAAATGGTCGAACCAGCCGTAGGTAAGCGCGTCGTAATCGAACCGCGCGTCGCCCATGCTGCGTTCTCCGACCACCGTGTTCTCGGTGGCGCGCTTGTAGCCGCAATGGAGCGTCGGCGCGATGACGGCATGTTGTTCGTTGCCGATCTCCGGGCTCGCCGTCTTCCGCACGAAATTATAAGCGGCCAGGTTCGGCCCCACGGACACGTCGTACCACGCCATGAACCAAAGCCCCGGGATGTTGATCTTGCGATTGTCGTGCCACAATCCGCCGCGATACCACCCCGCGTCGTTCGGCGTTCGCTCGACCATGGCGCCGCCGGTAGCCACCGGCATCTTGTCGGCAAAGATTCCGTGCGGCCCGCCCACGGCTTTCAGGATGTCCATCTCGGGAAGATGGCGGAGCGCTATCGACCAATCCACCTGCGGCAGATGCTGCGCCAGATCGAACGCTTTCGACTCGCGGATCAGGTCCTCCTGCGAAGTGTCCGGAGGAAACATGGGCCTCACCTGGTTTTGCTCCCCGTATAACCAGGTGATGAAAAGCATCTGCACGGCGCCGCCGCGATACCAATTCCCCTGTTCGTAATAGGGGCGGACGCGGCCCACGCCGGCCCCGAAGCTCTCCGGGATCATGGTCGCGTAGGCCTTATTTCCCAGCGCGGCGACTCCCAATTGCCATTCAGCCGTGGAGGAACATCCGATAGTGCCCACCTTGCCGTTGGACCAGGGCTGCGCGGCGATCCACGAGAAGGCGTCATCGCCATCGGAGAGCGGTGGCCCCAGGATGTCGTAGTTCCCCTCGGAGAAGAAATGTCCCCGCTCGTTCATCTCCACGTACGCGTAGCCGCGCTTCACGGCCTCCAACTCGGTGCTCATGTCGCGGGGCACGCCATTCGCCACGTCCCAATAATTGAAGTTGTACGGCGTGCGAACAAAGATCGCGGGATACTTCTTCGAAGTGTCCTTCGGGCGATAGACGTCCGTGGCCATGCGTTTCCCGTCGCGCATGGGCACCATCACCTTGCGATCGATGATGGCTATGGATTCCAGCTCCTGCTCGGTCGCGTTCCGTTTGGCAATCGCAGCTTCATCCAGGCCACCGGGCCGCTGTTGCGCCGGCGTGATCCCGGCAGCTCCCGCAATTCCCGCCAACAACAGAAAGATGCAACGAAAAATACTGGTTCGCACGCGTGTCCTCCCGAATGAGCAGCAATAAGCAAACCGCAATCGGCGAAGGGAACGTCTCGCCCGCACATCCTATGCTCTGCCTGACCGGGACACAACGCATTTGCCGCAAGAAGAGTGCCCAGCGAAACCACGCCAGAGCCGGCCCGCAGGGCAATTAAAGCCGTCGTGAAAACTGGCCGATTTCTCTTGCATGCAGCTTTCGGGCCGCAGGGCGGTCTTGCATCTCACTGCCATCCTGGGCTGTCTCTGGTTGCCTGTGTCCGTAAAAGCACAAGAATACAGTTTCCGCTATTACGGACAGGAAGACGGTCTGACCAGTCTGGCCGTGAAAGTCCTTTATCAGGACCGAACGGGTTTTTTGTGGGCCGGAACAGAAAACGGCTTGTTCCGCTACGACGGGCAGCGATTTCAGCGCTACGGGCCCGTTGAGGGCCTTCCTCACGCGGTGGTCTTAAGTCTCGGGGAAGCGCCGGATGGAAGCCTGCTGGCGGGCTACAGGGCGGGCCTCTACCGGCAAAAAGGCCGCAGGTTCGAAGCAGTGCCCCTCGCGGGCGGAGGCATAGACAGCTACAGCGCGATCCAATTCGACGGCAAAGGCCGAACTTTCATCGGCACCGAGCGTGGCCTCGTGGTGGCGACACTTTCAGAGGACGGCAGCAGTCTTGCTTTTCGGACTCTCGCCACGCCTGCGGGCGCAGACGGTCCCGGCGCGCACGGCGTTTTTCTGGAAGCGGGCGCCTTGTGGTACGGATGCGGCACGGGTTTGTGCCGGGCGATAGGAGAGCAAGTTGCCGTATTTGGCGAGGAAAAGGGTCTTCCCGAGGGAAAATGGATGAGTATCCGCCGCGATGGAAGCGGCGATCTCTGGGTGCACGATCTGCGCCAGTTTGCCGTGATGAGGCACGGAAGTGCCCACTTCGAGGCCACGAATCCGGGTTTTCCACAAACCGCCGGCGGGGGACAGTTGGAAGTGGACGCCGGCGGCAGGTTGCTCGTGCCAACGATTGAAGGCCTGTCCATCAGCGAAAGGGGGCATTTCCGAACCGTCGGCGAGCACGAGAACTTACGGGCGCCCGTCTATTCCGTGTTGCAGGACCGTGAGGGTTCGATCTGGCTGGGGCTGGCCGGTCACGGCTTGGCACGGTGGAGGGGCTACCGGGAATGGGAAGGCTTCACAGCAAGAAGTGGCCTGGGCAGCGATCTGATTTACGCCATCCTCCCTTTGCGTAATGGCACTGTACTCACGGGCACGGAGGATGGCCTCTTCGCGGGACTGAAGATCGGAGACAGGTGGACTTGGCAGAGGAATCCGGCGGTGGAGAGAATGCCAATCCACGCCTTACAGCTGGGACAAGACGGAAGCGTCTGGCTGGGCACAGAACGGAATGGCGCGGCCCGAATCGACTCCCGAACCGGAAGGATCGAGTGGTTTCGGCAATCCCAAGGGCTGGCCGGGGTATCGCCTTTCGCTCTGGCTCTCGACCGGGCGCACAGGGTTTGGGCAGCGACGGAGAAGGGCCTATACGTAGCGCAACTCGCCGACAGGCGATTCCGAAGGGTGGAAGAAATTCCGACCGTCAATTGCTGGGCCGTGACCGAGGGGCCAGACGGGAAGATCCTGGTAGGTACGAGTGCGGGGCTATTCGTGCTCACCGGCCGAGAATGGCGGCGCATTTCGAAAGCCGACGGGCTGCGCGATGACATCGTTTTGTCCGTCGCCGAGGCCAGAGAGGACGAGATTTGGGTGGGCTATTGGTACTCCGGCAGCGTGACCCGGATCCGGATCGATGGAGAGCATTTGACCATGGCGCACTACGGCGGCGAGGCCGGGGTGCGGGGAGAAATGAGCTATTTCCTCGGCTTCGACGCCCGCGGACGCCTTTGGGTCGGAACCGATCAGGGTGTGAGAGTCTGGGACGGAGATCGCTGGAATCAATACGACCATAATGACGGCCTGGTCTGGGACGATTGCGATCTTCAAGGATTTGCGGCTGAGCCTGACGGCGCCGTGTGGATCGGGACCAGTGGTGGGCTGGCACGTTTCACTCCCGGCTCCCAAACGCGCCAATCCCAGCCTCCGTCTGTTGTATTCACCAGCCTGCGCTTGGGCAATACCCGTGTTGAGAAGGACAGCTTCATTTCGCTGGGCTACAAATCGAACTCCCTGGTGACTCGCTTCTCGGCGCTCACATTTGCCCACGAAAGTTCCCTGCTTTTCCGTTATCGGCTTGAACCGCTCTTCAGCGACTGGCGAGAAACTTCGCTGCGCGAGCTGCAATTCCCCGGCTTGCCACCCAACGTCTACCGGCTGGAAGTGGAAGCGCGGGATGGGTTGGGGCCGTGGAGCACGCAGCCGGCTGTATTTGCCTTTGAGATCGGGATGCCCTGGTGGCAGACCTGGTGGTTTCTCGGCCTGCTGGGTGGGACGCTCGCGGCGATCGTGTTGCTCATCTTGCATCGCCGGGACGTGCGGCATCGACAGATCCGACGGGAGCTCGAGGACGCGGTAGCGGCCCGCACTTCGGAGTTGATGCAGGAGAAGGCGCGCGTGGAACAGTTGCTCGAAGGGCTTCCCGTGGCCGTGCGCATCGTCCAGGAAGATCAGGTGGTCTTTGCGAACCTGGCGGACGCTCACCTGCACGGCTATTCCCTGCCGGAGGAGGAGATCGGGCTCAACCCAGCCGGCCAGGTGGTTCCGGAAGAGGCGGAGCGCATCGAGGAAATCCACCGCCGGCGCCTCGCGGGGGAACCGGTCCCGCGGAGATTCGAGGTGCGCACGCGGCGCCGCGACGGTTCCGAGGTTCTGACGGAAGTGGATGCCGATCGCACCCTCTTCAACGGCCGTCCCGCTAGCTTGGTTGTTATCCGCGACCTCACGGACCGGAAGCGCGTGGAAATCTACGAAAAATTGCTGCCGGTCTGCTGCGTCTGCGGAAAGATTCGGAACGACGAGGGAGTGGCCCAGGGCGGGGGCGACTGGCAGCGGATGGACCAGTATCTTTCGCGCCATTCGGATGCCCAGTTCAGCCACACCTTCTGCCCGGATTGCTTCGGGGAATATAAGAAGCAGAATCTGCCCGCCCGGTAGCGCCGCCCCTCGTACACTCTCAGGGGCGCGGGCCGCGGCGTTCGCCTCCCGCTGACTCGGCGGAGATATAGGGGATTCCCGCCTCGTTCATCATTTTGTTGAGGGCGGGAAGCTGCTCCTCCGCGATTTTCTTGACGCCGTCGTGGTCCTTGGCGACCAGCGTGGTGATGGTCCCCAGCTCTTCGGCCTGTTGCGAGGTCGGAGCGGCGGTGTAGCCTTCCATGGCGCCCATCAGGCGTCCCACACGCTGGGGCAGCGGCGGCGGGGTGTAGACGAGCGGAGGACCGGCATTGCCCAGGCCCAGCTCCGGAGCCACATAGTTTGCGTTCATCTCCCCGACCTGCTTGGCCAGGGCTTCGGCAGCCTTCTGGACGTCTTCCGGAATTTTGGGCGCACCCGGTTTTTTCCAGGATTCCATGGCCGCAGTGAGGTTGGCCTTCAGGCTGGTAATGGTCCGGCGATCGCGGTCGGCGGTTTTCGCGAGGTCGTAAAGCTTCATGACGGCGTCGTGCCGCGCGGCCCGCGCTTCGGAGGAAATCGTAATGCGCGGATCGTCGTTCACCTGCGCCGTCTGCGTGACTTCATTTTTCCCGGCCGCGATCTTGATCGTGTACTCGCCGGGTTCGACGAGCGGCCCGCGCGGGCCGAAGCCAAAACCCGCCTCCATAGCCTGGAGCTGTTGCGGGGTGGGTTCGGACGAGGGAGAGTACCGCAGGTCCCAGTTCGTGCGGTTGACGCCGGCCTTGGCCTCGCAGGGCGCAGCGCCAAACCGGCGCGGCGGCGGTGGAGCATCATCCTTCCGGGCCGGGCACGAGATGTCGCGAATCACCTTGCCGTCCTTGTCCAGGACGGAGATTTTCACCGGCTCCTTTTCCTCCGGCTTGTTCTTCAGGTAAAAGCTGATGAGCGCGCCGTAGGGGGGATTCGGCGCCATGAACCATTTGCTGCCCGTGTTTCCCTTGTTCCCGTACATGCGCCACAGGTAGGCGGGGCGAACGTCGAAGGAATGAAGATCCGATGCGAGGACCTTTTCATCGAGCTGTTCGAGCGGTCTCATGTCGTCGAGCACCCAGATGGAGCGGCCGTGCGTGCCCAGGACCAGATCATTGTCGCGCGGATGGATCTGGATGTCGTCCACGGGCACGGTGGGAAGATTCAGTTTGAGCGAGGACCAGTTGGCCCCACGGTCGAAAGAGACGAAGACTCCATACTCGGTGCCGGCGAAGAGCAGGTTGGGATCGCGGGGGTCCTCGCGGATGACGTGCAGGGTGCCATTGTTTGCCGGCAATCCGTTGGAGATGGATTTCCAGGTCTCGCCGTAGTCGGTGGTCATGAAAACGTAAACGTTGAAATCATTGGAGCGGTGGCCGTCGAATGTCACATAGGCGGTTCCCTCTGCGGTTCGGGAAGCCACCACGCGGCTCACGTAGGTTCCCTGAGGAACGCCGGGGACGCGGCTCGCCACATTTTTCCAGCTCTGCCCGGCGTCGCGGGTCACCTGGAGGTTGCCGTCGTCGGTACCCGCCCAGAGCACGGAGGACGTGAGGGGCGATTCGCTGATCGTGGTGATGCAGGGGAAGTCCTGCACGCCATCGTTCCGCGACAGAGTGTCCTTGTCCGGAACTTTGCCCAGGATGGGAAGCTTCCCACGGTCCGCGCCGGTGGTTAGGTCGCCACCCAATTTTGTCCAGGTGTCGCCGCGGTCCGTGGATTTGAAGAGAAAATTCCCGCCGTAGTAAATCGTGCGATGGTCGTGGGAGGAAATGATGACCGGGGAATTCCACTGGAACCGGTACTGCGGGTCGCCTTCCTTGGAGAGGGGGCGAATGGTGCGCGCCTCGTTAGTGCGCGTCTCGCGACGCGACAAATTGCCGTCCTGCGACTCCGTGTAGACCGTGGTCGGATCGTCCGGATCCACGGCGGCGTAGAATCCGTCGCCGCCGTCGACGCGGAACCAATCGTCGTTGGTGATGCCCGCGGTGTACGTGGTGGCGCTGGGCCCGCACCAGCTTCCGTTGTCCTGCAAGCCGCCGCAGATCCAGTAGGGCGTGCGCATGTCGAGACCCAACTCGTAGAATTGGCCGAGGGCCACGGTGTTCACGTAATCCCAGTTGCGTCCCGCGTCGTAGCTCCAATGGATGCCGCCGTCGGTGCCCGCAATCATGTGGTTCGAGTCGGCGGGATCAATCCACATGGCATGGTAATCGCCGTGGATGCGGGAGCCGCGGTTGGTGACGAAGGTCTTGCCGCCGTCCTCGGAATGGTAGACGGGGGCGCCGAGCACCCAGATGCGCAGGTCGTTGTTGGGATCGATGCGGATCTGGCTGTAATAGGACGGCCGCGGGTCGGTGTCGCCCATGCGCGTCCAATTCTCACCCTTGTCGTCGCTGCGAAAGATTCCGCTCTTGACCTGCTGTATGAGGGCGTAAACGATGTTGGGATTGCGGCGGTAGATGGCCAGGCCGATGCGTCCCACGTCGCCACCGTTGGCATAGGGAAGCCCTTTGGTCAATTTCTTCCAGGTGGCGCCGCCGTCGATGGTCTTGTAAATGCCGCCGTCCGGACCACCGCCGTCGAACCCGAACGCGGTGCGCCGGCGCTCGTAGGCTGCCGCGTAGAGCGTGTCGGGGCTCTGCGGGTCCATGGCGATGTCGGAGACGCCCGTGTCCTCGTTGATGAACAGGCATTGCGTCCAGGTTTTGCCGCCGTCCCTAGTTTTGTAAACTCCGCGCTCCTTGTTTGCCCCCCACAGATGCCCGAGGGCGGCCACGTAGACCACATCCGGGTTGGCGGGATGAATCGCGATGCGGCCGATGTGCTGCGTATCGGCCAGTCCCAGGTGCGTCCAGGTCTTGCCCGCGTCCATGGATTTGTAGACGCCGTCGCCCCACGATGAACTCTGCCGGTTGTTGGCCTCGCCCGAGCCCACCCAAAGGATGGAAGGATCCGACGGCGCCACGGTCACGGCGCCGATGGTGGAAACGGTCTCCTTATCGAAGACGGGCTCCCAGGTGGTGCCGTCATTCGTGGTTTTCCAGACGCCTCCGGCGGCCGCCCCCACGTAAACGATCTTGGGATTGCTCTCGACCACCGCGAAGTCGTCAATGCGGCCGCCCATGATGGCCGGGCCGAGTTCGCGCCATTCCAGGTTCTTCAGCGCCGCCACGTAATCGGGCTTCTGCTCGGCCGGAGCGGTAGCGGCGGCCTCCGGTGCGGCCTTGTGCGACTTGCCCTTGCGGGCCGGCTTCTCCTGGGCAAAGGTTGCCGTGGGAGCATAAGCCAGTGCGATAAGTGCGGAGAAACAGAGAGTTCTGCGCGCGAGTTTCCAGGCGGATTTCGTGTTGTTTACCCCCCACAGAATCGATGAATTTAAGAGAATTGAGGAAATTACCTCACCTCGCTACGCGGGCGGGCAATCCGGGCGGATACTATCGCTCGTAGTAGGGATTTGCAATACGAGCGCCCTGGCGCACTCGGCGCGGCCCCCGGCCGGAGTGTGCGGACCTGGCCCAGAGTAAACGACAGTAGTTACTGGATGGCCTGCGACTCATTCGCCGCGTGGTATGCCGGGCCGCGCAGGACTTTTCCCGGGAGCGCGTTGGTCATCTTGCCGGCGGCAATCACGGGAACGCCGTTGACGAACACGTAGTCCATGCCTTCGGAGAGTTGGTTCGGGTTTTCAAACGTGGCGCGGTCGGTGACTTTTTCGGGGTCGAATACCACGATATCGGCCCACATGCCGGTCTTCAACACGCCGCGATCGGTAAGGCGCATGCGTTGCGCAGGCAGCACCGACATTTTCCTCACTGCCTCTTCAAGACGCAGCAGCTTCTCGTCGCGCACGTATTTCCGGAAGATGCGCGGAAAGGTGCCGTAGGCGCGGGGGTGCGGGTGCTCCTCGCCCAGCAGGCCGCCGGGAGCTGTGCCCTAGGAATCGTTGTCGAAGGAAACCCAGGGCTGCTCGACGGCTAGGCGGATGTCGCGTTCGTCCATGCCGAAGACGGCGACTTCCGTGAACGCGTTGTCCTGGATGAGCAGGTCGAAAATTGTGTCGAACGGGTCCTTGCCCCACAGCTTGGCGATCTGGGCGATGGTTTTACCCTGGAGCGAGCGCAGTGCCCGGTTCTGCACCACGCACACCAGGATTTTGTCCGCGTCGCCGATCTCCTCCCACTCGTTGTTCCAATCCTTCGAGGGCGTCTGCATCTCCTCGCGGATGCGCGCGCGCATTGCGGGGTCCTTGAGCCGCTCGACGAGCCTGGCGTCGCCGCCGTCGTGCGCCCAGGGCGGGATGAACGCGGAAAAGCTGTTAAACCACGCGGGATAGGCGTACGTGTCGGCGCCCACGTCCACACCCTCAGCGCGCACCCGCTCAATGCGCTCTACGATTTCCGGCATGCGGCCCCAATTGCTCCTGCCAGCGGCTTTCAGGTGCCAGATTTCGACGGGGATATGCGCCTCGCGGCCGATGCGGAAGGTTTCGTCCAGCGCTTCGTCAATTGCATCGCCCTCGCTGCGCATGTGCGTGGCGTAGATGCCGCCAAAGGGCGCGGCCTCCGAGGCGAGAGCGATCAGCTCCTCCGATTTCGCGTAGGGCGCGGGCGCGTATTGGAGCGCGGTGGAAACGCCCACGGCTCCCTCGCGCATGGCCTGTCGCACCAGCGCGCGCATGCGGTCGAGCTCGGCGGGCGTGGGCTGGCGGTCTGCATCGCCGAGCACCATGCGGCGGACCTGGGTGGCGCCCACGTAGGAGGCCAGATTGATCCCCATACCCTGCTTTTCGAGACGCGCGAAATATTGCGCAAACGTGTGCCAGTCCGGAGTGATGTGGTAGTGCGCGTAGGTATCGCGGTCAGCCTTCAGCATCGCGTCGTTGAGCGGAGCCACGCTGCCACCCTCGCCCGTGATTTCCGTGGTGATGCCCTGATAGATTTTGGACGGCAGATGCGGATTCACCAGAATGGTCATCTCAGACTGGCCCAGCATGTCGATGAATCCGGGGGCCACGACCCGCCCCGCGGCGTCAATCGTTTGTCGGGCGGGGCAGGAAGAATCAGGCCCGCCGAGGGGACAGAGCACGCCGATGGCGGCGATGCGGCCCTTGCGGATGCCGACGTCGCCCGAATACCAGGGCGAGCCCGTGCCATCTACCACGTGCCCGTTGCGGATGATGATGTCGTAGCGCGAGAGCGGAACCTTAGGCGCGGAAGGAGCGGCCTTCGCGGGCGCGGGCGATTTTACCGGAGACTGGGCCGAAGCCGGGGCCGCGCTCAAAGCGAACGCCGCGATTGCGGTGAGTAGAGTGTTCAATCGCATGGATGATCCCGTTTCCGGGCCTTCTGCGTGGCGGAGAACAGCCGCCTCGACCGAGCACTGCATGATACGCCGCGCGGGTAGCCATGGTCAGTGCTTTCCTGACCGTGGGATTTTTCACAAGGGAGCCCGCCGACTGTCCCGCTAGAGCGGGACCGCGGCTACCTGCCCGCGCGAGCCGCGCCGCGCGCATTTGACGTACAATCTCGGGCCACGATGGCGGAAACGCTGCTCCTGACCGGCTGCAAACAACTCGTGACGCTCGCGGGGCCTGCGCCGCGGCGCGGGCGGGCGCTGCGCGAAATCGGGCTGGTGGAGGATGGCGCCGTGCTGATCCGCGAGGGGCGCATCCTCTCGGCCGGGCGGCGTGCCAGAGTGGAAAGACACGCTGCGGTGCGGCGCGCGCGGAAGATGGACCTCGGGGGCCGCGTGGTCACGCCCGGCCTGGTGGACGCGCACACGCACCTGGTGTTCGCGGCGAGCCGTGCTGCGGAATACGAGCAGCGGATCGCCGGCACAAGCTACGAAGAGATCGCAAAGGCCGGGGGCGGAATCCTGTCCAGCGTGCTCGCGCTGCGGGCCGCCTCCGACGACGAACTGGCCCGCACGGCGCGAGCGCGCCTGGCGCGCATGGCTGCGCACGGCACCACCACCGTCGAAGCGAAAACCGGCTACGGTCTCGATTTCGAAAACGAGCTCCGCACGCTGAAACTGCTCCGGCAGTTGGGTAAATCGCAGCCCGTGGAAATTGTCCCGACGCTCTTGGCGGCGCACGTGGTGCCGCCCGAGTTCCGCCATCCGGGCGGCGCGGATGAATACGTGGACCGCGTTGTGCGCCTGATTCTGCCGGCCACGGCGCTCGATGGCTTGGCGGAATACTGCGACGTATTCGTGGAACGCGGCGCGTTTACCGTAGGGCAGGCGCGGCGCATCATGGCTGCGGCGCGCGCGCTGAGCATCAAGCCGCGCCTCCACGCCGAACAAATGGCGCGCATGGGAGGGGCGCGGCTGGCTGTCGAGGTGGAAGCCGCGAGCGTGGACCACCTCGATTTCGTGAATTCTGCCGACATCCGCGCGCTGGCCCGCTCCGACATAGCCTGCATCCTGCTGCCGGGCTGCAGTTTTCATCTCGGCCTGGCGCGCTACGCCCCGGCGCGGAAGTTGATTGATGCGGGAGGGATCGTGGCGCTGGCCACGGATTGCAATCCCGGCACGAGCCCCACGCTCAGCCTGCCCATGGCCATGTCGCTCGCGTGCACGCACATGCGGCTGACGCCGGCGGAAGCGCTCGCGGCATGCACCATCAACGCCGCGTACTCGCTGGGGCGGCATGTGCGCATCGGCTCTATCGAGCCGGGCAAAGACGCCGACCTCGCGGTGTTCGACGTGGAGGATTACCGGGAGATTCCTTACTACTTTGGCGTAAATTATTGCTCGATGACGCTGAAGGGCGGGAAAACCATTCCAAGATAGTAGCAGCGGGTTTATCCCGCCATCCCGGGATTTTAGCCTGCCACGCCGGGGCGAGATGGCAGCCCACCGGGCGGGCCGCCGCTACAGCGATTCCCGCGGGATGCCGGTGCCCCTTCTGATGGCTGAGAAACGCACGAACTGGATTGTCAATGCTACCCCATGGCACTCTGAATGCCGTATCATTTCCTCGCGGGTTTCGACGAACGAGGGCGGATGAAGCAGCTCATCGAATGCGTGCCGAATTTTTCCGAAGGGCGTGACGCGGCGAAAGTGGAAGCGCTGGTGGCAGCCATGTCTGCCGTGGAAGGCGTCGCCGTTCTGGACCGCGAGATGGACGCCGACCACAACCGCTGCGTGATCACTCTGGCGGGCGAGCCGGACGGTGTTGCGGAGGCGGCGCTGCGCGGGGTGGGCAAAGCGCTGGAGCTGATTGATCTCACGCGGCATTCGGGAGCGCATCCCCGCGTGGGCGCCACGGACGTGGTGCCCTTCATCCCCGTGGACGGCGTGACCATCGAAGATTGCGTGGCGCTGGCCCGGCGCGTGGGCCGGGAAATCTGGGAGCGCTACCGCGTGCCCGTCTATTACTACGAGGTCGCGGCGCTGCGTCCGCAGTGCGCTAACCTGGAAAACATACGCAAAGGCCAGTTCGAGGGCCTGCGCGAAGAGGCGCCGCGAAATCCCGACCGCGCGCCGGACGTGGGCGGCCCCGCGCTGCATCCCACCGCGGGCGCTACGGTGGTGGGCGCGCGGAAATTCCTGATCGCCTACAACATCAATCTGAACACCCCCGACCTGGAAGTCGCGAAAAAAATTGCCAAGGCCATCCGCTTTTCCTCCGGCGGTCTGCGCTACGCCAAGGCTATGGCCGTGGACCTGCGCGCCCGGAACCTGGCGCAGGTGTCCATCAACATGACGGACTTTGAGCAGACGCCGCTCCACCGCGTGTTCGAGATGGTGGAGCGCGAGGCCAAGCGCTACGGTGTGCTGATCGTAGGCAGTGAAATCGTGGGATTGGTGCCGCAGAAGGCGCTGGACATGGCAGCGGACTTCTATCTCCAGCTCGAAAACTTTTCCGCCGCGCAGGTGTTAGAGAACCGGCTGGCCGCGGCGCGCGAAGGCCGGCCGCTGGAGACGAAGGGCGGGCTCGCTGCGCTGGCGCGACCGCTGCTGGACGCGGTGGCGGCACCCACGCCGGCCCCAGGCGGCGGCTCGGTGGCGGCGCTGGCGGGCGCGCTGGCCGCGTGCCTGGGCCAGATGGTGGCGCAACTTTCGCGGCAAAAGAAATCCCAGGCCCAGTTTGCGGAACAGCTCTCCTCCGTGCTGGCGGAGCTGCGCCGCGCAGCCGATGCGCTGGCGCGTGCCATCGACGAAGACGCCGCGGCGTACGAAGCCGTAATGGCCGCCTTCCGCCTGCCCAAAGGATCGCCGGAGGAACAGCAGAAACGGACGCAGGCCGTGCAGCACGCCACGCGCGGCGCCGCGGAGGTGCCGCTGGGCGTTGCCGAAGCCGCGGCAGAGCTGCTCGCCCGGCTTGGACAACTTGAACCGCGCATCAGCCCATCCATGATTTCGGACCTGCGCGTGGGTCGGCTGATGGCGGCGGCAGCGGTGCGCGGCGCGCTGGAGAACGTGGCCATCAATCTCGAATCGATCACCGACGCCGCGTACGTGAAGGCCCTGAGAGTCCGTGTGGCGGAAATCGAGGAGCGCCTCGCGGCCACCCAGGAGGTTGCGGGATGATGCGCCGTGTCGCGGCAGTTCCTTCCTTGAACGCTCGGGTCCGGAGGGGCGCATGATCGTTTGCCGGGAGAAGTTGGTTCGCGTTGCCGCGACGCTCTGCCTCGCGCTGGGACTGGCGGGCGTGACCCGCGTGGCCCGCGCGGGATCGGTCTCCGGCTCGGTGCTGGGGATGTTTCCAAAGGACGTGGGCGAGGTCGGCTACGCCGATTTGAAGACCGCTCGCCAGGCCTCCTGGTTCGCCCAATTCGAGGGGCAAGTGCTCCCCACCCGCTTCAGCCACTTCGAGCGGTTCCTCACTTCCGCGGGAGTCGACATGAATAAGCAGGTGGACGAAGTTGTTTGGGCCGTGGCCAGTCCTTCCGCGCAGCCTTCCAGCGACGCCGCGGCTTCCTCCGCGAGCGATGCCGCCGCGCGGCTGCAAAAATTCGGCGGCGAGCAGGTGGTGGGGGTCGCGCTGGGCAATTTTTCGCCCGATGTGGCCGATGCGTTCTTCAAAAAACAGAAACTCCCAACCGTAACCGTGCGCGGTTACACGCTCTATGCTTACGGAAGCGGCGTCTCGCCCGGCGACCTCTTTTTCTTTTTCCTGGATTCGAACACGGTGGTGTTCGGGCACCGCGAGCTGCTCGAAACCATGATCGACGTGCACTTTGGCGACGAAGAAAGCTTTGAATCAAACGAATCGCTCTATCCGCTGGTGAACGAGGTGAACGGCCAGGGCACGCTGTGGGCCGCGCTCGATAAGAAATACGCGCAAATGTCGATTGGCCGGCTGATGCCGGAAGCCGCGCAATTCCCCGGCGCCTCCGATCTGCTGGCGCGGGTAAAGTCCATGACGGTCACCATCCAGATGGACACCGGCCTGGACGTGCACGTCACCCCACAATGCGCCTCGACGGGCGACGCGATCACGCTAGCCCAATTGCTCCAGGCGGGCCTGCTCTATAAGCGTTACCAGGCTGCAGCGAACGATCCCGATGTGGCCCGCGCGATTGACGCGACCAGCATCTCCGCGGATGGCGACCATCTGAAGATCCGCACGCAGCTCTCCGACGATCTGCTCCAGACGCTGCTGCAACGCAACGCCTTTGCGCTACAGATGTAGCGGTGGGCTTCGAGGCGGGAACACTTCCCGACGCCATGAGCGCAGACGGGATTGTCTGTTCTATTTCAGTTGGCCTGCTTTTTGGCTCCGGGAAGGTACTTCACCAGAATCATGCGCGAAACCTGCCCTACGATGTCGTAGCGGACGCGGTCCACACGAGTGAGCAGGCTCACCCCGGCCGACTCGGCGGAGCCCGTGGCCGTGCCCAGAAAGGAATCCAGCCCCACCGCCGGGCCAATCAAAGAGGGGTGGGAGATACCGATCTCAATCCGGTCTGGAAATTGCTCAACGGTGACTTCCAGCGCGCTCTCGTTGCTCTCCGCCCGGTCGAGGGCATCACCGCACACCTGTTCGCAGGCCGCCACCAGGCCATCCCGCGCGGATTCTTCGAGACCGGCCTCCTCCGCGAAATGTTCCACCGCAGCCGCAGCCGCCTGGATAAGGCCGGCGCCGCCGCTGAGCTTCAGATGAGCGCGTTTGGATTCTCCGCTCACTTTTTGCCGGGGTTCGCCAGTTCCACGTCGCAGGCCTCGCGGCAGGATTCGCAGTAATACTGCCCGTCGGAGCAGAGGCTCACTCTGTCCCAGGATTTGCAAAGGCCGCAGTACCGGTCGCACTGGCACTGCCATTCCGGTCTGTCACATTGGGCGCAGACAACTTCGTCAGCCATGGCCTCTCCCTCGGGACACTATAGGGCAGGAGGAAGAGGAGGTAAAGCAGCCAGCGCATTTAGGAAAGATTCCAACCACATTTCCAGTGGCCCCTCTTCTGCCTGCTGGACTCGTCAGGCGCCAGAGAACGACTCGTCGGAACCCCGCTGATCCCGCCGGGCCGGCCCTAGCGGGAAACTCGTTGTCTCGAGAGATGCGAAAGAGTACGATTCATAGTCCGGACGTCCCCAGGTGATACATCCCGAACCCTGGATTGTCCCAATCATCCGATTCACGGCAAGGGAGCATAACCGATGCTGGGATTTCCTATCCGCTACATGATGAAGCATCCGGTGCTAAGCCTCACCGCTCTAGCAGCCGATCCACGCGAGGTATGGACGAAGCTGCAGGACGTATACGCATACAGGCGCGAGCTCCGCGGCCCCCAGTGCCTGTACGAGGCTGATGGCAACTGGGAACGCAGGCTTCACGATCGGCTCGGCGTCCCTTGGCCCTGCGGGCAGACCGCGGGGTTTTGGGACTTGTGGCCCGAAGTCATGAACGAACTGGAACGAAAAGGGATTCGAGCCGGCCCGCAGAGCTTCCAGACTTGGAATGACGCTGATGCCGGAATCGCCAGGGCGATCTGGTGCCTGACTCTTCATCTCAAGCCGGAGAATGTTGTCGAGACCGGTGTGGCTCACGGCGTCACTTCGCGCATCATATTGGAAGCACTCAAGAGGAACAAACGGGGCCATTTGTGGAGCATTGACCTCCCTCCGGTGGAGAGAGAATGGCAGAACCAAGTCGGGATGGCAGTGGGGGACGGGCATGCAGATCGCTGGACCTACATCAAGGGCTCGAGCCGGCTGCAGCTTCCCAAGTTGCTTGCCCGGCTTGGCAGCATCGATCTTTTCATTCACGACAGCCTGCACAGTGAAAGGAACGTCCGATTCGAACTGGATCGAGTCTGGCCAGCCTTGGCGCAGGGCGGCGCGCTCGTTGTCGACGACGTTGATGCCAATTGGGCCTTCCGTTCGTTCACGCAAGCTTTTTCTGTTCGGGAATCCATGATCTGCGAGGCGGAGCCGCTCCGCCCTGACATCAGACGCTTCAACAACAAGGGGCTCTTCGGTGTCGTTCTGAAAGAGCGCGCGATAACACACTAGCTCAGACTCGAAGGACATTCCCACCGAAGGATCTGACTCGAACCGGGGTATGGCCCGGGCCTAAGACGCACGATGAATCCCGTGGAGTCGTGCGACCCAGAGCTGCCTCGCGTCAAGAAGCAGAAGAGGAACGCAGATACCGCCCAGGCAACTGCGGCCGGCTGCCAGGGAGAGCTTGCAATGAGGGCGCTCCGCGGGTACAAGAGTTCTTCTCATCTTTCCGGAGGAATCATGTCTAGCCAATGGACTCGTTTCTACCTCGCTTTCGCCGCCGCCATCCTGTGCGCGTGCCTGGTCCCCGCCGGCACGGGGCAGGAAGCGCCGCTGGACGGCTACTCGCCCACGGATTCGAAAACACAGCGCGATTGGGAAGCCAAATTCCGGGCCATCCCCGATCCAAAGATTCTCCGCAGCACCATGGAGCGCCTCGCCGCACGCCCGCACAACGTGGGCACGCCCTACGACAAGGACAACGCCGAATGGATTCTCTTGAAATTCAAGGAGTGGGGCTGGGACGCACAGATTGAGAAGTTTGACGTGCTGTATCCCACGCCGAAGCGGCGCTTGGTCGAGCTGACCGCGCCGTCCCGCTTCACCGCGAAGCTGGAAGAGCCCAACGTCGCGGTGGATCCCACCTCTTCGCAGAAGAGCGAGCAGCTCCCGACCTACAACGTCTACACCATTGATGGTGACGTGACCGCTCCGCTCGTCTATGTGAACTACGGCGCGCCGGATGACTACGACGAATTGGAGCGCATGGGCGTCTCGGTGAAGGGCGCGATCGTGATCGCGCGCTACGGCCGCGTGTGGCGGGGCATCAAACCGAAGCTCGCGGCGGATCACGGCGCCGTGGGCTGCCTGATCTACTCCGACCCGCGCGACGACGGCTACTTTGTGAACAATGTTTTTCCCACGGGCCCGATGCGCCCGGCCGAAGGAGTGCAGCGCGGCAGTGTCGAGGATTTCCCCTCGAGTTTTCCGGGCGACCCGCTGTGGTTCGACCGCGGCGATCCTTCCGCCCCGCGATACACCGCGGCGAACGCGCCGGGCATCACGAAGATCCCGGTGCTGCCCATCTCCTACGGAGACGCGCAGCCCTTGCTCGCCGCTCTCGCCGGACCCATGGCCCCGGAGGCGTGGCGGGGCGCCCTGCCCATTTCCTATCACTTAGGCGCGGGGCCCGCGCAGGTGCATCTGGTGGTGCAATCCAACTGGGACATGAAAACGGTGTACGACGTCATCGCGCGCATCCCGGGCTCGAGCGAGCCGGACGAATGGATCGTCCGCGGCAACCATCACGACGCCTGGGTGAACGGCGCGGAGGACCCCCTCTCCGGCCAGGTCGCGCTGCTCGAAGAAGCTCGCGCATTCGGCGAGCTGCTCCGCCAGGGCTGGAAGCCGAAGCGCACGCTCATCTACTGCGCCTGGGACGGCGAAGAGCCCGGGCTGCTCGGTTCCACGGCCTGGGCGGAAACGCACGGCAAAGAGCTCCAGGAGCACGCCGTGGCCTACATCAATTCCGACAGCAATAGTCGCGGCTATCTGTTCTTCTCCGGTTCGCACGTGCTGCAGCATTTTCTGAACGGAGTGGCGCGCGACGTGGAAGACCCGGAAACCAAGCTTTCCGCGCAGGAGCGGCGACGGCTGGCGGCTATCTCCGCCGCGCACTCCCCCGCCGAACGCTCCGAGCTTCGCGCCCGGGCCGACGTGCGCCTCCAAGCGCTCGGCTCCGGCTCCGACTACACCGCATTCATCGACCGGCTGGGCATCGCTTCTCTGAACCTCGGCTTCGGCGGCGAAACCCAGGGAGGCATCTACCACTCCATTTACGACGACTTTTACTGGTACACGCATTTTGCCGACACCGACTTCGTTTACGGCCGCGCGCTGGCGCAGACCGTGGGCACCGCCTCGATGCGCCTGGCCGATGCCGATCTGCTGCCCTTCGACTTCACCGGTCTGGCGGACACGGTGCGCAGCTACGCGAAGGAGTGCGAGGACCAGCTCAAAAAGGAGCAAGACGAGGCCCGCGAACGCGATCTGGAGCTCAAGGAAGGCGTCTTCCGCGCCATCAACGATCCCCAGCACCCCGTCCAGCCGCCGAAGGTAGAACCGGTGCCGCCATTCCTGAATTTCGCGCCGCTCGACAACGCCGTTGAGGCGCTGAGCCGTAGTGCCGAGAATTACCACCGCGCCGTGGCCAAGGCACGCGCCGACGGCAGCCTGCTCTCCTCGCCCGACGCGCTGCGCCCCATCAATGCCGCGCTCCGCGAGAGCGAGCAGCACCTGCTGGACGCCGCGGGGCTGCCGCACCGCCCCTGGTATCGCCACATGCTCTACGCTCCCGGTCTCTACACCGGATACGGCGTGAAAACGCTGCCCGGCGTGCGAGAAGGGATCGAACAGAAACAGTGGGAGGAAGCCGAGAGCGAAATCGTCCGCCTGGGGCGCGTGCTCACGGCGGACGCCGCTTTTATCGACAGCGCGGCGCGCCAGATTGAACAATCTTCCGGCGGGAAGTAGCAGGAATCCGGCGCCGGGGGCACAGCCTTTAGTCGGTGGTCCTTTGCAGCGACGACGTCGAGTGTGCAAACTTGCCGCGGCGAGTTCGCGCCACGTTTCTTGACGCACTCGGAAGCGCGTGCTAGTTTAACGCTTCGCCGCTCAGTTCCGGGGTACGCGTGACCTCACCAACCACTGAAGCAGTTCGAAAGACCGCGCTAAACTCCGTCCATCGCCGCATGGGCGCGAAGATGGTCAACTTCGGCGGGTGGGATATGCCCGTCGAATACTCCGGGATCGTTTCCGAGCATATAGCCGTCAGGACGGCCGCGGGCCTCTTCGACGTGAGCCACATGGGGGAAATCGAGATCTGGGGCATGGAGGCTATCGCGCTGGTTCAGCACGTCACTTCGAACGACGCCTTTCGTCTGTCCGATGGACAAATCCAATACTCCGGGCTGATGACGGAGGAGGGCACCTTCGTGGACGATATCCTGGTCCACCGGTTCTCCCCGGAACGGTACTTCCTCTGCGTCAATGCGGGGAATCAGGACGGCGACTTCGAGTATATCTGCGCGAACAACGTGTTCGCGGCGGAAGTGGACAACTGCGGCGTGCGCTATTCGCAACTCGCCCTGCAGGGGCCGCGCGCGCCCCAGATCCTGGCGCGGCTCACTCCGGTTCCGCTGGACCCCATCCGCTATTACCACTTCGTGCGCGGGCCTGTGAACGGCGTGGAGTGCATCATTGCCCGCACCGGCTACACTGGCGAGGACGGATTCGAAATCTATTTCGCCCCGGAACACTCCGAAAAGCTCTGGTCCGCGTTGCTCGATGCGGGCGCCGCACATGGTTTGATTCCCTGCGGCCTCGGCGCGCGCAATACCTTGCGGCTCGAAGCGAGCATGTGTCTTTATGGCCACGAGATCGACCGGACGACCACCGTCTGGGAAGCCAATCTCGGCTGGATTTGCAAGATGGATAAGGGTCTGTTCCTCGGTCATCGGGCGCTCGAGCGCCAGAAGGCCGCGGGGCTGCGGCGCATCCTGGCCGGCTTCGAAATGGAGGGCCGGCTGATCGCGCGCGACGCCTATCCCGTGTTTTGCGGTGATCGTGAAGTGGGCCGGGTCACCAGCGGCTCACCCGCGCCATTCTTGAAGAAGAACATCGGCATGGCCTATCTTCCCCCGGAATTGAGCGCGCCGGGGACGGAGATTCAGATCGAGATTCGCGGTCAGAAGGCGCCGGCGCGGGTGGTGAAGACGCCGTTCTATAAGAGGGTGAAGTAGCACAGACTCTCGGTGGCAGGTCTGTGCTCCTGAGAGAGGATTCGCGATGTATCCGACGGACTACAAATACACGCAAGAGCATGAATGGGTGGCGCTGGCCGGGCAGACGGCCACCATCGGCATCACCGACTACGCCCAGCACGCGCTCGGCGACGTGGTGTTCGTCGAGCTGCCCAAACCGGGCGCGAAATTCTCGGCCGGGCAGGTCCTCGGCACAGTCGAATCCGTAAAGGCGGTGAGTGAAATCTATTGCCCCGTGTCGCTCGAGGTCACCGAGGTGAACACGGGCCTGGCGAACGCGCCGGAGAAAATCAACCAGGACCCGCACGGCGCCGCATGGATGGTCAGAGGCCGCGCGACGAATCCCGGCGAACTCTCGAAACTTATGGATGCCGCGGCCTACCAGGCGTTCATCGCCGAAAAGGAAAAGGAAACCCAGACCTGATGCGCTATCTCCCGAAAAGCGCCGCCGAGCGCCGCGCGATGCTCACCGAGCTAGGCCTCGATTCCATCGAGCAGCTCTTCGCCTCGATCCCGGAAACCTGCCGGCTGAAGCGCCCGCTGGAGGTGCCCGGGCCGCTCTCGGAGAAGGAGATCATCGATTATTTCCGCGCGCGAGCCGCGGAAAATGCCGCGGGCTACACCTCGTTTCTTGGAGCGGGCGTTTACAATCATCTCCGTTCGGTGGTGGCGGATGCGTTGCTTCAGCGCGGCGAATTCCTGACTAGCTACACGCCCTACCAGGCGGAGATCAGCCAGGGCACGCTCCAGGCCATCTTCGAATTCCAGACGCTAATGTGCCAGCTCACTGGGCAGGAAGTGGCCAACGCCTCGATGTACGACGGCTCAACGGCCACGGCCGAGGCGGCCATGATGGCGGTGCGGCTGACGGGACGCCGGCGGCTGGTGGTGTCGCGCGCCCTGCACCCGGAATATCGGCAGGTGGTGGACACGTATGCGGACCACCTGGGGCTGGAGGTCGCGGAGGCGGGATTCGACGCCGCCACGGGGCAGACCGATCCCGCTGCGGCGCGCGCCGCAATCGGCGATGCAACGGCGGCCGTCGTTCTCCAGTCGCCGAATTTCCTGGGAGTTCTAGAAGCAGTCCCGCAGTTCTCCGAGCTCGCTCACGGCGCGGGCGCGCTTCTCGTCGTCGCCGTTGCGGAAGCGGTGGCGCTGGGCGCGGTCCGGCCGCCTGCGGAAGCCGATATCGTGGCCATGGAAGCGCAAAGTTTCGGGCTCGCGCCGAGTTTCGGCGGACCGTTTGCCGGGGTCATCGCCACACGCGAAAAATTCGTGCGGCAAATGCCCGGCCGGCTGGCGGGACAGACCACCGACGGTGCCGGCCGCCGCGGGTTCGTTCTCACCCTGGCCACGCGCGAGCAGCACATCCGGCGCGAGAAGGCCACCTCGAACATCTGCACGAATCAGGCGTTGTGCGCGCTCGCGGTGACCATGCACCTGGCCCTGCTGGGCAAAGAGGGCCTGCGGGAAATGGCCGCGCAGAATCTGGCCAAAGCGCGCTATGCCGTGTCCGAAATGGAAAAGCTGCCCGGTGTGCGCCGGGCGTTCTCCGCGCCGTTCTTCAACGAGACGACGCTGGAATTTCCGCGCTCGGTGCGCATGATCAATCAGGAACTGTTGCGCGAGAAAATCATCGGCCCACTGCCGCTGGGGCCGTTCTTCCCGGAGCAGACGAAGCGCGGCCTGCTGTGTGTTACCGAAGTACATGCGCGCCAGGACGTGGACCGACTGGTGGCCGCGACTCGCCGGGCCCTCGAAAGATTGGGCGCCGGCGAGAGACAAGAAGTCCCATCGCAGGCGGGGCGATAGCCATGGCCGAGCGCAATCAGCGAGCGACGCGGCATACGAACATCAATGAAGGGCTGATCTTCGAGATCTCTGCGCCGGGCAAGCGCGGCATGGAGCTGCCGCCCCTGGACGTCCCCCCCGTGGACCCCGCGACGGCCCTCCGCCCGGAATATTCCCGTGGCGCCGTAGATGGACTTCCGGAAGTCAGCGAAATCGAGGTGATTCGCCACTTTACCCGCCTCTCCACCTGGAATTACGCCATTGACCTCGGCATGTATCCGCTCGGCTCCTGCACCATGAAATACAACCCGCGGGTCAATGAATTCGTGGCGCGCCTCGAAGGCCTGGCCACCGAGCATCCCCTGCAGCCCGCCGAACTCTCGCAGGGCTGCCTGCGAATTCTGTGGACGCTGGAACACGTGCTCCGCGAAGTAACCGGCATGGACGCAGTCACCCTGCAGCCGTGCGCCGGCGCTCACGGGGAATACGCGGGCATCGCCCTGGTTCGCGCCTACCTCAAGAGCCGGGGAAATCCGCGGAAGAAGGTGCTGGTTCCCGATTCTGCGCACGGAACCAACCCGGCAACGGCGGCGACCGCGGGATACGAAGTGCAGAACATCCGCTCGGACTCCAACGGGCGGATTGACCTGGGCGAGCTCGCT
>Ga0187819_10000065_pt1 | contig 46332 bp, 40 predicted proteins | sample NC_wetland_sal_i_15_FD_132411 | JGI IMG/M metagenome (GOLD analysis project Ga0187819, IMG submission 132411) | Wetland sediment microbial communities from Neuse River Estuary, North Carolina, USA - SO4_4 | ecosystem: Environmental > Aquatic > Freshwater > Wetlands > Sediment | place: USA... | reverse complement strand
TTGGAAGCACGTTTCCCTCCGCCGGAAACCGCCACAATTGATCGTTTATTTTTCTTACGACTACGCCCCTGTAAAATTCCATTCCCCTGCATTCCAAGAAAAGTTCCCGTCCCTGCGATCAGCACAAGCCTGAAACTCTCGCCGTCCGGCGAGACCGTTGAAATGTCGTAACCCGGTTCGAGCAATCGCCGGTGTAGTCCTTCAGATCGTGCAAAGGAGTCGCATTTCGCATGCAATCCGAAGACGACTATGAACTGACTTCTTTCGGCCGGATGACTCGGGCTCAACCTACGCCATCCAGTACACACCCGGCCTCCTGGGACCGTTTGGCAAATTCTTAACGGACCCAGCCCAGCTATACGGCGGCGGATATTCCACGCGGGCAGTGGATTCGCGTGCGTATCGTCGTCGCGGGACTCGTGGCCAAGCTTTTGGCGGTGGAACCTTCCTTGGTCGTTTCCGATTTAAGGCTGGGATATCCGAAAGGCAACATTGGTTTTTGGCTCAGGGTAAACAAGCCCCGGTCCCTTCAAGGGATGAAGGCGTCGCTTGGGGCACGACCCCTGCGTGGCCGGCGGGTGGTCCGCCGGGCAACAAAAAAGCCGGGCGAAAGCCCGGCGCCAAGCACGAAGTGGATTCCTTCAAACAGCGACAAATAATCCCACGAAAACAACACCAGAGAGATAACCCCACGTCAAGAAAAATTCAACGACAGCGAGATTCTGGAAGGGTCATGCGGAGATCCAGGCGGGATGGAACGGCGGCAGCGAGGTTGCGGTTTGGAGATGTAACCCCGCCCTCTGACCCTTCGAGGCTTCGGGCAAAAGAGGGCGGCTATAACGGAAAATCCTGCGACGGTGAGCGCGCGGAAACTGATTTCTCTGATACGCGGTTGGTGGTAAGTTCTGTGCCGCGATGAGGCGCCGGTTGATGTGCGGAGAAATGGAGGTGGTGCGTTGAGGAGAATTGCATTCTTTTTGTTTGGGTTGGGGGCTCTTGCGCTGGGTGCGGTGCGACAATCGCCGGCTCGTGCATCGACCGGGGAGCAGGCGGGCGGTGGGTGGGTCGCGCTTTTCAACGGGAAGAACTTGAGCGGGTGGAAGAATAATGGTGACGAGAAGTGGGTCGTAGAGCAGGGAACGATCCTGTGCGAAAGCGTCGCCAACAAATACGGCTACCTGACGACGGAAAAGACGTATCGCGATTTCGATTTGCAGTTGAAATTCAAAGGCGAAGCGGCGGGGAACAGCGGCGTGTTTTTCCACTCGCAGATCACGGGCATCGACCCGGAGCACGGTCCGGACATTGTGGGGATGCAAGTGGAAGTGGACCCAAACGTGGGAAAGCACACCGGGGGCTTGTACGAGAGCGGAGGGCGCGGTTGGGTGGCGATGCCGACGGCAGAGGGGGAGAAGGCGCTGAAGCCTGGTGAATGGAACGATCTGGAGGTTATGGTGCGGGGCAATCACGTCGTGACTCGCGTCAACGGCGTTGGGATTTCCGACTTTACAGATACGGCTCCGAAGTTTACCGACGGCGTGATCGGGTTGCAGATTCACACTGGCGGTGGCGTGAAGATGAGGTGGAAGGACATTTTTATTTCGGAGAAGTAAGGGCGTGGATTGCGGGCTTTTGGGGCGATCCGCAGATCGTTCGTGACTGCCATGGTGATGAACAAACAGAATCGTCGAGCATTTCTTCAAACTGCGGCAGGAGCTTTGGCGGCTGGGATGAGCCCGGCGGCGCTTACTGTGCCGAAGAATAGCGCTGGTGCTGTGGGGACTGCGGCCGACCTGATGGCGACGGCGGGAGGTCGGGGCGCGGGCGTCAACCGAGGCAACGAGGGTAAGAAGCCGCTGCGGCTCGGGCTGATCATCGACATCGGCAAGGACCCTGAGGCAGCGATGGCGAAGGTGCGCGAGCTTGGCCTGCCGACGTGCCAGGTGTTCATGAGCGAGATCGAGCCGGGGCTTGCGCGCCGCTTGCGTGCGGTGCTGGACGCGCGCGAAATCGAGGCGACGTCGCTGGTTGTTGGCGGACCGGGACGTGAAGTGTGGGACTTCTATCAAGGGCCGCTGACGATCGGGCTGGTTCCCCGGGAAACGCGTGCGGCACGCGTGGCGCACCTCAAGAAAGCGTCGGACCTGGGGAAAGAGTGCGGAATCTCCGCGGTGCAAACGCATTGCGGATTCATTCCTGAGAATCCCAACGAACCTTTGTACAAGGAAACGGTGGAAGCGATGCGCGAAGTGGCCGGGTACTGCAAGGGCAACGGGCAAAATTTCCGTTACGAGACGGGGCAGGAGACGCCGATCACGCTGGTGCGGGCAATTCAGGACGTCGGGATGGACAATCAGGGCGTGAACTTCGACCTCGCGAATTTGATTCTGTACGGCAAGGCGAATCCGGTGGACGCGATCGAGATTCTAGGTCCCTACGTGCAGGGAATTCACGCGAAGGACGGCCTGTGGCCGACAAACCCGAAGGATTTGGGCGAGGAAGTTCCCATTGGCAAAGGCAAGGTGGATTTTCCGCGGATCATTGCGCGCTTGAAGGAAATGAAATACCGAGGCGCGGTGACGATCGAGCGGGAGATTTCGGGTCCGCGGCAGATGGAAGACGTTCGGGCGGCGAAGGAGTACCTGGAGAAGCTGATCGGATAGTTGCGGCGAACGTGAGGTCACGGAACTCGTCGGTCGGTACAGGAGGGGATATGCCGGAGGAAGCAAAACAGGGATTGAACTTCTCGGACAACGTTGACCGGATTGACCGGCGGAAATTTATCGGGGTGGCCGCGGCTACGGCGGGGGCGATGTTCATTAAGCCGAGCCTGGTGTATGGTACGGCGGCTAACTCCGCTGTGCGAGTGGGTTTGCTTGGGTGCGGCGGGCGAGGGACCGAGGACGCGACGAATCTTGTCGATACAGGCGGCGCTCGCGTGGTGGCGCTGGCGGATATGTTTCAGGATCAACTGGACACTGCGCGGGCGCACTTTGACAAGATTCAGCAACAGAAAGGCTACGCGGCGCTGGACGCGGCGCAGCTTTTTGTTGGGCCGAATGCCTACCAGCGGATCGCGGCATCCAAGGAGGTGGACGCGGTGGTGATCGCGACGCCGCCTTACTACCATCCGCGGCATCTGGAGGCAACGGTGGCGGCGGGCAAGCATGTCTATTTGGAGAAACCGGTGGCGGTGGACGTGCCGGGGGCGCTGAATGTGGTGGAAATTGGCAAGCGCGCGGAAGGGAAGCTCAGTCTTGATGTGGGGTTTCAGATTCGCGATTGCCCTCCGTTTGTGGATATGGTGCGGCGCATCCATGGCGGAGCACTGGGGAATATTGTCTGCGGCGAAGCCCACTACCTGACAGGCTATCTGGACCGGCCGGCGTGGCCGAACGCTTCGCCCGTGGAACGCAGGCTGCGCAACTGGGTATACGATCGCGCTCTCTCGGGCGATATCATCGTGGAGCAAAACATTCACGTGATCGACATTTGCAACTGGATCCTGAAGGCGCATCCGCTGAAGGCTTCGGCGACGGGCGGGCGGCTCGGGCGTCCAAACGACGGAGACGCCTACGGAAACTACAACGTGATTTTTCACTATCCGGATGGTGTGGATGTGACGTTCAGCTCGACGCAGTTTGCGAAGGGCTGGTGGGATGTCACGGAAAGGTTTTTTGGGACGAAAGGCACGTCGCAGTCGCCATACACCGGACCGCTAGGGATTTGGGGCGACGAGGCGTGGCAGTACGCGTCGCCGTCGAAGGACACGGCGGAAGCGAAGGCATTCTCGGCGACGGGAAGTTTCAGCTCGAATCTTGAGTTCGCGGATGCGGAAAAGAAGAAAGCGTTTGTGGAGAGCATCACCAGCGGCAATTTTCACAACCAGGCGGCGAAGGGCGCTGAATCCGCGTTATCGTGCATGATGGCGCGCACGGCGGCGTATACGGGACGCGAAGTCGGGTGGGACGAAACGATGAAGTCGACCGAGATAATGGATCCGAAGATTGATTTGAACGCGCTGCGGTGAGGTTGCGTGCCCGGCCGTCGAGGTTGGGTTCTGAGGCCGCCCTCCACAGGTGGGGGTCTTAAACCGGAAAGCAGGTGTTATGGTGGTCGCAACAGGTCCAAGAAAACCAGAAGTTAGTCCGGGATCCGCCGGCAAGCAGACGGGAGATCAGGCTGTGTCCCCAATCGTTCCTTTCCTCGATCTTAAGAGGCAATTCGCGGGGATCCGCGAAGAGGTACTGACTGCGGTGACGCGGGTCCTGGAATCCCAGCAGTTTATTCTAGGAGCAGAGGTGGAGGCGCTAGAGCATGAGCTAGCGGCCTATGTCGGAGCGAAGTACGCGATTGCATGTGCCTCAGGTACCGACGCGCTCCTTCTGGCCCTGATGGCAGTGGGGCTGATGCCGGGAGACGAAGTTATTACTGTGCCCTTCACGTTTGTCGCGACCGCGGCTTGCGTCGCTCGGCTGAACGCAAAACCTGTATTCGTGGACATCCTGCCTGGAACCTACAACCTCGATCCGGCAAGCCTGGAAAAGGCGATCGGCCCGCGCACCAAGGCCATTATCCCGGTCCATTTGTTTGGGCTGGCCGCGGAAATGGAATCCATTTCGGACATTGCGAAGCGGCACGGAGTTCCGGTAATCGAAGACGCAGCGCAAGCCATTGGCTGTCACTACCAAGGCCGAGCGGTGGGGACACTTGCGGCCATGGGATGTTTTAGCTTCTTCCCCACAAAGAACCTCGGAGGAGCTGGAGATGGAGGGTTCATCACAACGGATGATCCCGCTCTTGCGGACAAGCTGAGAGTTCTGCGAGTGCATGGCAGCCGCACGAAGTATGAGTACGAGCTGCTGGGTATCAACAGCCGGTTGGATGCTTTGCAAGCGGCGATTTTGCGAGTCAAACTGCAACACCTTGACGAATGGACGGCCGCGCGGCAGCGCAACGCTGAACAATATAGGGCGCTGTTCGCGGAATATGGATTGCAGCGTTTGGTGAGCCTGCCTGCCGTGCCAACCAAAGGGACGCACGTCTACAACCAGTTTGTGATTCGCACGGTGCAGCGCGACGAGCTCCGAGAGCATTTGCGGCGCGCGGGCTTTCCGACTGAGATTTATTATCCGGCTCCCTTGCATCTTCAACCGTCGTTCGCCTACCTTGGTCACAAAGAAGGCGACTTTCCGGAAACGGAGTCAGCGTGCCGCGAGGTTTTGGCGCTGCCGATCTTCCCGGAGCTTACGCATGGTCAACAAAGAATGATTGTGGGTGCGATAGCAGACTTCTAGAGGGGACAGAAGTCTTTGCCAAAGTAATCAACCCCGCAGCTGTTGAAGTTGCGGATCGAGGTGAGAGGATGAGCACATCATCGCGTCGCGAGTTCCTGAAGACTTCTGTTACGGCCACGTGCTCGGCGGGCTTGGGTGGCAGCGCGCTGTTGGAAGTTCTCGCGGCGGCGCCCGCGGCTTCGTCGCCTGGCGCGACGCATTTCACGCCGGCGGTGGAACACCTCGCGCTCAAGAAGGGCATGGTGTTCGACATGCTGCCCGGAAGCCTAAGCTTTGCCGACCGGTTTAAGCTGGCGCGCGACGTGGGGCTTGAGGTGGTGCAGGCACCGACTACGCCGGATCAGCACCAGGCTGAGGAGATGAAGAGAGCCGCCGATGGCGCGGGCATTCGCATCGATTCGGTGATGAACATGGATCACTGGAAGTATCCGTTGTCATCGAGCGACCCCGCGGTCGTCGAGAAGAGTTTGGCGGGGATGCGCACGTCCCTGCAAAACGCCAAGCTGTGGGGCTCGGATACGGTGCTGCTGGTTCCTGCGGTGGTGAATCCGCAGACGCCTTACCGGGAGGCGTGGACACGCTCTCAGAAAGAGATCCGGAAGCTAATTCCTCTCGCCGAAGAGCTCAAGGTGGTAATCGCCATCGAGGAAGTGTGGAACAAGTTTCTGCTGAGCCCGCTGGAAATGGCGACCTATATTGGCGAATTCCAGAGCCAGTGGATTAAGGCTTGGTTTGACGTTGGCAACGTGATGCTTTACGGGTATCCGCAGGACTGGATTCGGACGTTGGGCAAAAGCATCGTCAAGGTGCACCTGAAAGACTTCAAGCGCAAGGAAGACGGATATGCGTGGGTGAATCTGGGCGACGGCGATGTGGATTGGGCCGCGGTGCGGCAGGCATTTGCTGATACTGGCTATTCCGGCAGCGTAATCGCCGAACTCAAAGGCGGGGATGAGCCTTATTTGCGCGACGTGAGCAGCCGGATCGATAAACTGCTGCTGGGCTCGTGAGTGCCTCGCACACCTAGAGTTATGTTCTCTTTCAAAACGGATTTAGTTTTGCGGCTAGTTGCCGGGCTGGTCCTGTGTGCGTTTTGCATGGGGCTGGCTGGTGCACAGACGGCGGAGCCGGTAAAGCCGATCCGCGTGAAGGTGGTGGTGGTTGCAGCGTTTGAGCGTGGGGAGGACACAGGTGACGCCCCGGGTGAATTTCAATTGTGGGTGGAACGCGAGCACTTGGATCAGATTCTTCCCCTACCTGCCGGTTATCACCACCTGAGGATGAACAAGGATGGAGTGCTAGGGATGGTGACGGGAGTCGCGACGGCGAAAGCAGCAGCCTCGGTGATGGCGGTCGGGTTGGACCCCCGGTTCGACCTAACGAAGGCGTATTGGATTGTGGCGGGGATTGGCGGAGGTGACCCGGCGGATGTGTCGCTGGGCTCGGCGGTTTGGGCGGATCACGTCATCGACGGCGACCTGGCGTTTGAAATCGACGCGCGGCAGATTCCGGATAGCTGGCCTACGGGCTACGTGCCATTGCGCAAAGAGACGCCTTACCAGCAGCCAGTGCGCGACGATCTGGAAGGGCAAGTTTACTCGTTGAACTCGGATCTCGTGGGGTGGGCGTTGCGCCTCACGCGGGATGTGGCGCTCGCGGATTCCGACGCGTTGCGCGCTTCAAGGGCGCGGTTCGCGGGTTTCCCGAATGCGATGAAGCCGCCATTCGTGACCAGGGGTGACGCGGTATCTGCCAGCACGTTCTGGCACGGGTCGAAGATGAATGAGTGGGCCAACGAGTGGACGCGGTACTACACAGGCGGCAAGGGGAATTATATGGTTGCGGCGATGGAGGACACGGGGACGCTGCAGGCGCTTACATTCTTGAGTCAGGCAGGACGCGCGGACCTGCAACGTGTTTTGGTGCTGCGTACCGTGAGCAACTACGACCGTGAAGCGCCGGGGGTGAGCGCGGCGGAGAGCCTTAAGGGAATGGTATTTGGCAACTATTCGGCTTACCTACCGGCTTTGGAAGCGGCTGAAGCAGTTGGCGACAAGGTGGTGCGGGAAATTGTCGAGCATTGGGCCGACCGCGAATCCGTGGTGCCTCACTGAGGCGGGTTCGCGAGGACTGAGGCAAAGCAAGGATTGGGCAGGCAGGAAATAGCCGGCCGAGCCGACGAAGGGCCCTAGGCGGAGGTAGCGCGCGTGAGACCCTGCCATTCGTCTTCGTCAGACGCTCCCGCGCGAATCAGATGGACAGCCTCGTGGCGATTCTGGGCGTCCACTTGTTTCATGACGCGATAGATGTGGTTCTTGACGGTGAATTCGGACAAATTCAAGTTGGCGGCAATCTCTTTGTTGCTTAGCCCCATGGCGACCAGAGACATGAGCTGTCGCTGGCGCTGAGTCAGTTCGAAGCGCATGCCCGCTCGCTGTTCGGCGATGGCAGCCTTCTGGTTGGCCTCGCTGGAGATGGCTTGGAACAGCACTTTGCAGAATTTGGCGGGGCATACGGCCTCTCCCTGGGCGACGGCGCGGACGGCGTCAACCAGTTCCGAAGAAGAGGCGTTTTTCAGCAGGTAGCCATTTACACCCAAACGCACGGCTTGAAGAAAGATGTCGGAGTCTTCGTCCATTCCAAACAGGACAACCCTGATATGAGGGACGGATTCACGGACGTCGCAGATCAGATCGTCTGATTTGTGATTAGGGTTTAAGCAGTCCATGAGCAGCAAATCAGACTGGGCCGAGGCAATGTGTTCGGGAACCGAGTCGGAGTAGGAATTCTCGCCGACAACGGTGAGATCGCCGCGCTTGCGGAACAGGCGCACCAAGGTCTCGCGAAGGAGACGATTCTCGGCTACGACGTAGACGTTCGTCGATGGAGGCTTATCGTTAGTTTGTACCATGCAGAGCCCTCAGAGCCCTCCGGTAGTGATGGTGCGTATTCTGCTTATCCTTAGTAATATAGCCCGCCTGGGGGAAGCCATTATCACGCAAAAAATTGTTGCAGCCAAGCTAATTGGCTGTTGGCTAGCCTGTCAAGATAAAGCCACACCGCTTATCCTCAAGAGTAACGTAGTACTAACCCCTCGGCGCTTGAGAAGTTGTTAGTACTTCTAGGGTACCCGCGTTACGGAACTCTGATGCTGAGGGCCCATGCTGGGTTGGCCTGCGAAACAGGTCTTCTTTAAGCCTTTTCTTTCCCAGACATTCGCGAATACTTAGGGGAACGAGGAGTAACGACATGGACAGGTCGATTCGCATTCTGGTGGCCAACCGTCCGAAGCTTATGCGGGAGCTGATTCTGGCGACTCTCGCGGACGAGCCGGGCATCGAGATTGTCGGAGAAGTGTCGGATGAGGGCGAGATTCGCGACCGGGTGCACCAAACGTCGCCCGACCTGCTGGTTATCGCGCTAGATGAACCGTCAAAGAGGCCGGTCATCTGCGACACGCTGCTGCGAGACCACCCCGGGCTGCGGATCATTGCGGTCGCGTCGCAAGAAAACTGCAGCGTATTTTACTGGGCATCGTTTGATATTCATTCTAGCGAAATTGAAGCGTCTGAGCAGGGCATCCTGAACGCGGTACGAAACATTACGCCTGCGAGCGCGGGGGAGTGTGTGTAATGCGCGGAATTTTTGAGCGCGGCTTGGGCTTTGTTTGCATATTGGGAGTTTTGCTTTTGTGTTGTGGCGCATCGCGAGGACAGGAGAAGCGTCCCACACCGATGCCGAACTCGGAGCTTGGAAAGGAAAATCTGAGCCGGGTTGCGGCGTCGGCGGCGGATATCAAGACGATCCTGGTAAAAGACACGGGGCTGATGGTGGAGTTGAAACGGTGGGTGGCGAAGGATGCGACCACACACGGGCAGATTATCAGCGACGCGGACCTGACCGACGATGCCATCTTCGATCGATTGCAGTCGGATGTGCAATTCCGTTCGGTGGCGACGATGCTGGTGCAGCGGTATGGATATCTGGTTCCGCAAGTGAACCCGGACTCCGCCGCGGGGAAAGAACAAGAACTGCTAGCGAAGGAGCGCGCGAAGTGGATTGCGCAAAATGAAGAGGAAGAATTAGCAACGGCGCGGCAGCAACGGAACGCGAGGAACCTGCGGAACGCGGGCTACTGCGACCCGCAAGTCGACGCGCAATGCACCGGTCGGCAGGGGCTGGAGGAAGAGCAGGCTCCCGGGCAACAACGCGAGCAACAACAGGAGCAGGGAACTCCGCCGACGAGAAATAGGCCGGACGAATCGAATCCGCAGAATGCCCCCCAGAATAACGGAGCCTTAGTGGAGCGCGCAGGGCTCACGCAGGGCGAGGACGAGACCTCCGGTGCGTTTCCAGAACTACCGCTGGGTGGCGCTTACGAACCGGCTCCGTCGTTCGAGCCCGGGAATACCAGTGGCAGCGGAGATTTGGCGCTTCGAGTCAGCGGAGAGCCGGATGGACAGGGCGGCAACCTGTTGCCGGTGGCGAATCCGGAAACGCGGAATGCGGTCGATACGTTCGCGACCTTTGGAGTGGGAGCGAGCAGAGCGGCGGCCACCACTCCGGATACGTTGCGCGGGAACCCTCGGGAAACGAATCCGGCGGTCTCTGCTTCTGCGGGAACGTCTTCTTCCTCGTACAACTCGATGCAGCCTTATGGGCGTAGGTATCAGCCGAAACCGCAGCCGTCGGCACCGGAACTCGTGCGAACTGCGAGTCCTTACAACGATATTCCTTCGCTGTACGACATGTATGTCCAGGCGATACCGCGGCCCAAGACGCCTAAGCGGTTTGGGTCGGAAGTGTTCGAGAACGGAACCCGCGATTCGCAGTTCATTCCGATGGACGTACCGGCAGGGCCGGATTACGTGGTGGGGCCCGGCGACGGCTTGTCCATCAATCTGTGGGGCGGCGTCAGCCAACGGTTCTATCGAGTCGTGGATCGCGAGGGCCGCGTAAGTCTTCCGGAAGTTGGTCCTTTGCTGGTAAGCGGCAAGAGCCTGGCGGAGGTTCAAGAGAGTTTGCAGCAGACTTTGCGCACACAATTCCGCGAGGTTTCCGCCGATGTATCGCTCGCCAGGCTGCGGACCATTCGCGTGTATGAAGTGGGTGATGTCGCAAATCCAGGAGCCTACGACATCAGCTCGCTTTCGACACCTTTGAATGCGCTGTTTGTCGCCGGGGGGCCAACGCAAAAGGGATCGCTGCGAATTGTGAAGCACTATCGCGGGAATCAGTTGGTGGAAGTCGTCGATCTGTACGATCTGCTGCTCCACGGCGTGAAGTCTGACCTGCAACGGCTGGAAAACGGCGACAGCGTGCTGGTGCCTCCGATCGGACCGCAAGTTACGGTCGAGGGGATGGTGCGGCGCCCTGCGATCTACGAGCTGAGGGACGAAAAGAATCTAGCCACGGTGCTTGAGCTGGCTGGAGGCCTGCTTCCCGCGGCCACCCTGAGGCACATCGAAGTGCAGCGGCTAGTGGCGCATCAGAATCAGACGATGATGAGCCTGGACATTCCCGAAGTCGACAGCGATTCGGAGGCTACGAAGAAGCTTGAAGCGTTCGAGATTCACGATGGCGATCGCATTCGGGTGTTCCCCATCGCGCCCTACAACCAGGACGCGGTTTATCTCGAGGGGCACGTGATTCGGCCGGGGCGTTATTCGTATCACACCGACATGCGGGTCACCGACGTGATTGTGTCTTACAAAGACTTGTTGCCGGAGCCTGCGAACCAATACGCCGAGATTATTCGTCTGAACGCGCCGGATTTTCATCCGAGCGTGGAGAGTTTCGATCTCGCGGGTGCTCTTGCGAATCCTTCCCAGGCGCCGGTACTTCATCCGCTGGATACGGTTCGAATTTTCAGCCGGTTTGATTTTGAGAATCCGCCAACGGTCTCCGTTTGGGGCGATGTGCGCAGCCCTGGAACCTACCGGACATCCGGCCAGATTCATTTAAGCGATGCAGTGCATGTCGCCGGAGGAATCGCTCCGGACGCGAAAGTGGACGACGCGCAAGTGTTCCGGTATTTGCCCGACGGCAAGATGAAGATTTTCAGCGTCAGCTTGAATTTGGCGCTTGAGGGCGATCCGACGGCCAATATTTTGCTGGAACCTCGGGACCGGCTGTTGATTCACCGGAGTCCGGACGCGATCCAGCCATCAAGTGCATACGTGCAAGGCGACGTGGGAAAGCCGGGTCGCTATCCGTTGACAACGAACATGACCGTGGCCGATTTGATCCGAATCGGCGGCGGACTAAAGCCCAGCGCCGACACCCAAGCTGCGGACCTGACACACTACGACTGGTCGAACCAAGGAGAGCTGACGGGCCGCCATCAGACGATCGCGATTTCCGCGGCGCTGTCCGGGGATCCGGCTTCCAACCTGCCGGTCGGCAACGGCGATGTCCTAACGATTCGACAGCTTCCGGGCTGGAACGACATTGGGGCTTCGATCAGCGTGAAAGGCGAAGTAGGGCACCCAGGAGCTTACGGAATACGGCCGGGCGAAAAACTGAGTTCCGTGCTCGAGCGGGCCGGCGGATTTGGCCCACAAGCGTATCCGTATGGTGCGGTGCTGATGCGGCGAGAAGTTCGGGAAATGGAAACAGACGCGCGCCTGGAGATGGTGCGCCGACTTAAGCAAGAGCAACTCAATCTCAAGGCACTGCCTGAGGCCGATGTGGATCAGAAGAACGCGAAACTGACGGCAATTGCGGAGACGGAGACAACGCTCCAGCAACTGCAGGCGAATCCTCCGATCGGCCGCGTCGTCGTTCGCATTCAATCCAACATACGAGAGTGGCGAAATACGGCCGCAGACGTGCCGGTACGAGACGGCGATGTCCTCTTTGTTCCGAAGAAAGCAGACTACGTGATGGTGAACGGGCAAGTCTACAACCCAACCGCAGTGAGTTACCGTCCAGGTCGAAGCGCCAAGTGGTATCTCAGCCAAGCTGGCGGATTGACACAACTCGCAAACAAGAAGGCAGTTTTTGTCATTCGCGCAGACGGATCGGTACTCTCTGCGAAGAATAACTCCTCGGGATTGTGGTCGGGTGAGGCGCTTGGCTCCACACTGCGACCCGGAGATTCAATCGTCGTTCCAGAACTAGCACCGCGCATTGGGACTCGTAACTGGCAGAATCTCTTCGCTGCAGGGCAGCTCGCGGCGTCGGCAGCTCTGGCCGTTGCGTATATTCACCCGTGATGCGGGATCGGTCGATGCGGGTGAGAATCGTCGTGCTCGGGTGGGCAGGGGCTTTGGGCAGTCTAACTATCGCTGGGGGGATTGTTGGTGCTCCGTTGCCGCAGGAGACTGGGGCCCAGACTGGTGTCGCTCCCGCGAAGGGTGCTCAAGAGGCCCAGGAGAAAGACAAGGCGAAACCCGCGCCCGACGGCACTGCCCCGGATCAGGACTCGGGGTCAGTTTCGCATCGCGGCATTGTAGGTTTGGGGAAGGACTTTTTGGAAGACCAGAAGCAAATCTGGACGAGTCCCGCGCGGCTGCGATTTTCCGACGCAGACTGGATTGTGCCCATCGGGGGCTTCGCTGCGGGATTGTTCGCGACGGATCGCGATGTGAGCACGCACCTCTCGAACGATCCAAGCACCATCAGTCATTACAAGACTCTTTCGACCGCTGGTGTTGCAGCCCTCGTCGGCGGCGCCGGGAGCCTCTGGCTGTTGAGCTACCCCGCTCACAATGAGCACTGGCGCGAAACGGGCTTTCTTGCAGGCGAGGCGGCAATAAACAGCCTGGTGGCGGTCGAGGCTTTGAAGTATACGCTGCGGCGAGAGCGCCCATACCAGGGCGACGGCAGCGGGCCATTTTTTAGTGGAGGCACATCGTTTCCGTCGGAGCACGCGGCGGCAGCTTGGTCGGTGGCAGGGGTGATCGCGCACGAGTATCCAGGGCCGCTGCCCAAGATCGTGGCGTATGGTTTGGCCTCGCTGGTTAGCTATTCGCGCATCCGGGGACGGCAGCATTTCAACTCGGATGTTTTCATCGGCGGCATGATGGGTCAGATGATCGCGCAGGATGTGTACAGCCGGCATTATGATCCCGAGCTCGGCGGCGGGGAGTGGAGGTCGCTGAGTGCGCTTGCGAAAGAGTGGGAGTCCGGCGGTCCGCAGAATCTGGGCACGCCCTATGTACCACTCGATAGTTGGGTTTATTCGGCTTTTGACCGTTTAGCCGCGCTTGGATTGATCGACAGCGGGTTTGCAGGTATGCGCCCATGGACGCGCCGCGAGTGTATGCGGCAGCTAAATGAAGCGGAAGAGAACCTCGGCAACGTTGGAGGAGACAACAGCGAAGAATCGAGGCTCGTTGAGGCACTCGAACGTGAATTTCACCCGGAGGCGGAGGCCACAGGCGACGGGAGTGACGGGGCAGCATTCCGTGTGGAGTCTTTGTATTCGCGCACGGAGCACATCTCCGGCATGCCGCTGACCGACGGTTACAACTTCGCTCAGACGCAGTTCAATGATTTCGGCCGCCCTTATGGTGAAGGCTGGAGCACCGTCAATGGCTTTTCGAGCTATGCCACGTGGGGCCCCTGGGTTGCGTATGTGCGTGGCGAAGAGCAAACTGCACCGAGCATTCCCGCGCTTCCGCTGGCCGCGCGCGAGGCTATCCAGACCTATGCGGACGTGAATCAGGACGGCCCTCACCTGCCTTTACAGCCCGGAACCACCAAGCCCTCAGTCCAGCAGTTCGAGTTTCTTGAAGCGTACGTCGGGCTCATGCTGTCGAACTGGCAGGTCTCTTTCGGGAAACAAAGTCTTTGGTGGGGGACTGGGCCTAGCGACGGTGGCTCTCTGGATTTCAGTAACAACATCGAGCCAATTAACATGTTTCGGATAAACCGTACGACGCCGCTCAAATTGCCCAGCATTCTCGGTTGGCTGGGGCCAATGAGAACAGAGTTTTTCTTGGGCCAATTGGCGGGTCACGAATTCATTTTCAGTCCTCTGGGTCTCGAGGGGCAATGGGGCCAGGCGCTGGCAAAACAGCCATTCATTCATGGTCAAAATATCAGCTTCAAGCCCACTCGCAACTTCGAATTCGGTTTTTATCGGACAACAATCTTCGGTGGCGAAGGTTATCCCTTCACGCTCCACTCTTTTGACCGCAGTCTGTTCTCGAATGAGAATACGCTGGCGGGCAACCCAAGAAAGCCAGGGAAAAGAACGTCAGCGCTAGATTTCAGCTATCGCTTGCCCCACCTGCGCGATTGGGTGAGTTTCTATGGCGACGGCTTGACTTATGATCAATATTCGCCGATTGCCTACATGGACCGTTCGGCGTGGCACGCAGGGCTTTTTTTCTCCCACGTTCCGATGCTTCCCAAGTTGGACCTTCGAGTTGAAGGCGTCTATACCGATATTCCCGGGGGCCGGGGTGATATCGGTCCCGGCTCCTTCTACCTCAATGGGACTTGGCGAAGCGGATACACAAACAATGGGTACTTGATCGGCGACTGGGTGGGCCGTGGAGGGCAAGGAGCGCAGGCCTGGACGAATTATTGGTTCAACGCGCGCAATCGCTTGCAGTTTAATTTCCGGCACCAAAAGGTAAGTCAGCAACTCATGCCGGGCGGAGGCACGCTGACGGATGTGGGTGTCCGGGGCGATTACTGGGTGCGCTCCAATCTCAGTGTATCCACTTCAGTGCAGTACGAGCGGTGGCTCTTTCCGGTGATCCAAGCAAATACCAATACGGACGTTTCTGCCACGGTGGAGATTCTGTTTCAGCCGGAGAAACTGTTCCGGAGTTCCGCCGCGAATTCCGCGGGAAGCGGTTCCGGAAGTGGAGGCCGACCGTGAAAGTTTCGAGCGGCGCTCCTGTTCGCCAGCCGTTGCCCGAGCCAACGGAAAACGATTTTCCCGGAGGACCCACGACACCGGACGCTCCAGAGTCGAATGAGAAAACTCTCATCTACCTGCGACTCTTGTGGGGGCAGCGCGGGACGCTGTCTCGAGTTGCATTTTGCGCGTTGGTCGCGAGCGCCCTCATCGCGTTTGTTATACCAGCGCGGTACGAATCGACCGCTCGTTTGATGCCGCCGGACAATCAGTCCGCCTCTGGCTTCGCTGCGGCTGCCGCTGCTCTATCGGCAGGAGCCGCCGGCGGGCTCACCGGTTTCGCCGGTGATGTCCTGGGCCTCAAGAGCACCAGCGATGTCTTCGTCGGCATCCTCGGTAGCCGCACAGTAGAGGACAAGCTGATTCAACAATTTGATTTGAAGAAGCTTTATGGGGATCGTCGCATGGAAGACGCACGAAAGGACCTGGCGGAGCATACCGGTATATCCGTAGATCGCAAAAGCCAGATCATCTCGATTACTGTCACGGACAAGAGCCCGGAAAGGGCGGCTGCGATGGCTCAGGCCTACGTGGAAGAATTGAACCGCCTGGTGGCCGAATTGAGCACGTCCTCGGCGCGCCGGGAACGCATTTTCCTCGAAGGACGGCTGCAGGCGGTCAGCCAGGACTTGGAAACTGCCGAGAAGGAGTTCAGCCAATTCGCCAGCAAGAACACTGCGATCGACATCAAGGAGCAAGGCAGAGCTATGGTCGATGCGGCAGCCACGCTTCAGGGACACCTAATTGCCGCTCAATCGGAACTTGAGGGACTCAGGCAGATCTATTCCGACAATAACGTGCGCGTGCGATCCGTGAGGGCCCGCATTGACGAATTGGAACATCAACTGGAAAAGATCGGCGGGAAAGGTGAAAGCGCATCTACTCTATCGGGTCAGCCTGGCGATTCTATGTATCCCTCCATCAAGAAATTGCCACTTCTCGGCGTAGAGTTTGCCGATCTGTATCGGCGGACGAAGATCCAGGAAGCGGTTCTTGAAGTGCTCACCAAAGAGTACGAAATGGCCAAGGTCCAGGAGGTGAAAGAGATACCGGCCGTGAAGGTCCTGGACGTGGCCAACGTGCCCGACAAAAAGTCGTTTCCGCCTCGGCTGTTCATCATTTTTCTCGGAACTTGCCTTGGTCTGTGCTTCGGCGTCACCTTTTTGCTGGGCTCGGCGAGCTGGAAGGCCATCGATCCGCAAAACCCTGGAAAACAATTTGCGAATGAAGTCTGGGTCGACATGAAGGAACACGGTTTGTTGGGAACGACCACCAACGGGTCAGGGAAGAACGGCGTAAGGAATCGGCTTTGGGGCAAGTCTGTTGGACAAGAAAGTTCCGAAGAAAGGCACTAGGAATTCAGGTTTCTTGTCCGTATTACATTGTATTTAAAAGGGTTAGGTCACAGATCGCCCTGTAAGTGACGGGGCGAAGCTGTCTCCATGGTTGAATAGTTCACAGCACATACGATGGAAATATCAACTCATGGCGTGAACGTGAAAATGTTAAAACCTGTGGTTCCGCCAGCCGAGTACGTGGAGCTGTGTTGGTACGCAGTGCAAACGTGCGCAAACCATGAGAAGCGCGTGTTGCAGCAGCTAGGGCTGCGCACCGTCGAAGCATATCTGCCACAGTACGAGTCTGTCCGGCGGTGGAAAGACCGGCGTGTGCGCCTGCATCTTCCGCTCTTTCCGGGCTATGTTTTTGTGCACTTGGCCCTGCGCGATCGCTTGCGAGTGTTGCAAACGCCCAGTGTGGTGCGGCTGGTGGGATTTGGCGGCCAACCCGCAGCCTTGCCCGACCACGAAATCGAAGCGCTTCGTCAGGGACTTGCGCGAGAAATGCGAATCGAGCCGCACCCGTATCTGAAAGTAGGCCACCGCGTACGCGTCAGAACCGGTCCCCTGAGAGGCCTCGAAGGCATCCTAGTGCGCAAGAAGAACGTCTCGCGATTGGTCGTTTCTCTCGACCTTATCATGCGTTCCGTGGCTGCGGAAATCGATGTAGCGGAGTTGGAACCCGTTCGCTAGCAGTTCTTCATGAGTGCTAACACCAGCGCGAAATTGGCGACGACAGTGCCAATGGTGGCGAGTTCAGGCCTGCGCCCCTGTCCGCTGTGCCGGTGCAATCTATTCCGGCCCGTATTCGAACCGATCAAGAAGTGTCGAGGTTGCGGGCTCTCCTTTGTCAACCCGCTCGCGGACTTCAGGGGCGAGAATGAAACTCAGGAATATTTTCTGAATGAATATTTGCCATTACAACTGGCTAACCGTGAAAATTGTCTAGCCGAACGGCGTGCGCATATCGCTGCGATTAAGGCGCGCTTTCGTCTGCCCCCACATCCGGACCACCTGGACGTGGGATGCGCCATGGGTTCGATGCTGCAGGAAGCCAAAGCGGCAGGATGGAATCCTGTGGGCGTTGAAACCTCTGAATTTGCCGCACGGTATGCCGCAGAGAACACGAGTTGTCGCGTCCATGCGGGCACACTCGAGAAGGCTGCTTTTCAATCCGGATCGTTTGACGTGGTCACGCTGATGGATGTAATCGAGCACGTTCCAGATCCTTTGGGGTTGGCTCGAGAAATACATCGCATCTTGCGCCCCGGCGGAGTCCTGTTTATTGTAACGCCCAACTTTTCCAGCTTCTTCGTGCGGCTATACGGACGGACGGCTTATGGCGTTTGGCCCGACCAACACGTTGTATATTTCCAGCCGTCTACGATGGAGAAGCTCCTCCGTGACGTAGGCTTTGCGAGAATCATCACCGGCAGCAAGGACTTCTATGGGGAGAATCTGAGACGCCTGCTGCGCCGCGAAGGAGCGAACACCGACGTGAAAATCAAAGCCGCCTTTAGCGCCAAGACTGGACTCGGCCGGGTGCGGCAGATCGCCAATCGAGTGTTCATGCACGTACCGCTGGGCGACAAGCTTATCGCCTTTGCTCAAAAGGGAAGCGAGGCTTAGGGCCTGAGTTCATCGCTCCAGAAAACAATCTAACGTTGGGTGGCAAGGATGGGGGCAGCGACGAGCCGGCGACAATTCTCGGCTGGACCTGTTATGTTTGTGCACGTTGGGCAGGTTCTATTGGATGGGTTGCATTCCTGCGATATTCCGTCGATTCCCTGGAACATTTCTACTCTAATGATCTAGTCTCGACGAATTGAAACGAACATTCAGCCAGAATGCGCCATTTCTTGCGCCACAAATGCGCCTTCAACGGTGAGATAGTCTTTCAGAAGGAATCCGCCACATGGTGGCCCTGTCAGTAAAACAGTGCTGTGCGAGACTAGCCTAGGACCGTGAGGCAGACATTCGGTCCGACGGACCTATGATCCATCTAAGTACGCAACCAAGGTGACGAGTGCAGGAGCGAGAACGACAGAGTGGGGAAACAGCGGGCTTTCTGTCCAGCCCGTCAGCAGCGCAGACCGACTTTCTGAAGGTCTTGGTTTTTTCAGGGCTGACCGTCTTCGTTCTCGTAATCTCCATCTTCAGCCCTTATCTGGGCCTCAGTGCCCTCACCCTATTGTTGCTCGGCCTCGTCTTAGGAATAAATCTGCGATGGGGGGTCCTAGCGTGTGTATTTCTCGTACCATTTGATCCACAGTTGGAATTGTCAAGCAAGGCCTTCCTGTACTTCGATCTCGCCTTTGTCGCTTTGCTTTGGCCATTTGTCTGGGGCGTCCAATTAAGAAGGTTTTGCGTCAACCGCGCCTCATTGTGGTTTCTCCCCTATGTGATCTACACAATAGTTACAACGTTTTGGCGGGCGGAAGCTCCTTACTGGTTCTGGGGATCCAGCCTCCGTTGGGTCATTTCTCTCATTTTCGCGGTAGTCATTTCCAGTGTCGCGGACGGCGGAGACGTTATTCTCGCGTTAGGACTATCACTGGTTCCGATATGTCTTTATGGATACTACCAACTTCTAATACAGGGTTCCGGCTGGTTGTTCACCGTTCTGAATCCGCATTTCGAGGAGTTCGCGTGGGATGGCCGGGCAAATTCCCTGTTCCAAACCTGGAATGCTTACGGTGGTTTCTGCGCGATCGTTGCGGTCATGCTCCTGGCTTTGGCGATAAGGTCCGAGAACCGAGTTCGCCGAGCCCTCTGTATGGCGTTAGCGGGAATCGGTTTCGTCGGGCTGTTGTCGTCTGGTAGTCGAGGCGCGTTGCTCGGCGCTGGCGTGGCGTTGCTCTCGCTGTTGGTTATTGGTAGGCCAAATCGGCCTATCCGATTCATCTTAACGATTGCGGCTCTGTGCGGCGTTCTTGCTATGACTACGTTGAACTTGCTTCCGCTACCGCGGGTTGGGGTCCTTGACGACTATACGGTCCAAGGGCGCTTAACTTTGTACGAGGCAGCACTTCTGCTTTTCTGGCAACACCCGGCGATTGGGGTAGGTCAGACGAATTTTGGGCAACTGATGCCGCGTGTCATCGTCTGGAACTACGAGAACCTGGCTGCACACAATACGTACCTGCAGGTGCTCGCCGAGAATGGTGTCATCGGCTTTCTTCTGTTCTTTATCCCGCTCTACTATTTGTTGTATCTGAACTTTCGGGCAGCGCGGGAATCCGCCGTCGCGTTGGCTTGTGCACTGGGACTTTCCGTTATTCTCGTGCACGGATTGACCGACTATCTTCTTGGTGGTCCGCAATATACGTCGATGTTCGCAGTGGTACTCGGTCTCGCGAGCAAGTGTGTGCCTACCCCACCGCCCTTCGAGTTACACCCCGCCGAATGCGTCCATACTTAGAGGTACTCTTACACGGGGCTTGGCAGATTTCAGCAGAGGATGCTGCTGGATATACTTAACTCAACGAGTACTAGTGGGGCTCGGAAAGTCGGGCGATGCTCGGCGGCTACTTCGGTTTGCGAATCGGCCTTGAGCGGTAATGAGGCAGCGAGTCGGGGGAACTGCTGAGAACGTGTGTTGAAAGTAAGCGGCGATTGACTACAGCTCCGTCAAGTCTGTGAGTTCTTGCAGGTCAAGTGCGCTTGCTAGTCACATACAGCACTTCTACAAATAGAGAGCGTGGCACTTCATGGACGAACCTCAAAAACTTGTCATCGTAGGCGGATGCGGTCACGTCGGCCTACCTCTAGGAATCGTGTTCGCGGACTGCGGCTTGAACGTGGTTTTGCTGGATATCGACGAGAAGAAGATCGCTTGTGTCAACAGCGGCGAGATGCCTTTTATGGAGAAATCCGCGGAAGAGTTGCTGCGAACCGTGGTTGGTAAGAAGCTCGCGGCGACCTCGGACAGTTCGTGCTTGCGAGATGCGGATGTAGCCGTTGCCGTTGTTGGCACTCCGGTCGATGAGCACCTGAACCCCACGGTCACGGAGCTCTACCGTAGTATCGATTCCATCATCGAAAAGCTTCCGTCGGGCGCTTTGCTGGTTCTCCGCAGCACGGTCTATCCGGGCGTCACGAAATTGGTTTATGACCGCGTCGAACGCGTCGGGGCCAAGATCCATGTGGCTTTTTGTCCGGAACGAATTGCGGAAGGTAAGGCCATGGAGGAAATCCGCGTCTTGCCGCAAATCATCTCCGCATTTGAATCCGAGGCCCTCCAGCGTGCCCGTGAGCTCTTCCTTACTATCAATGACGACCTGATAGAGTTGACGCCGCTTGAGGCCGAGCTGGCTAAACTATTCACGAACAGTTGGCGATACCTGAACTTCGCGATTTCCAATCAGTTCTATCTGCTCGCTGAGAGTTATGGGCTTGATTTTTATCGCATCTATAATGCTGTAACCTACCGTTACCCCCGTATGAAAAGCTTCGCCCGCGCCGGTTTCGCCGCCGGTCCTTGCCTTTTGAAGGATACGCTCCAGTTATCAGCATTTTCTGGTAATAACTTCTTTCTCGGTCACGCAGCCATGCTGGTGAACGAAGGGCTGCCTACATTTGTGACATCTCAACTGCGAAAACAAGGAGTGGGCGATAAGACGGTTGCGATCCTCGGGATGGCCTTCAAGGGAGATTCGGATGACAAGCGCGAGAGCCTCTCGTACAAGCTTCGGAAGATGCTCGTCCTGGAAGCGAAGGAAGTGCTATGTACTGACCCCTATGTTTCAGGAGAGGATTTCGTGTCACTCGACGAAGCTATCCTGCGAGCCGATATCATTGTCCTTGGAGCACCTCATTCGGTGTATCGCGGAGTAAGAATTCCGGAGAACAAACAGGTCGTCGATGTATGGGGCTTCTGGCAGGAATCGCAATCAGCCGGATCGGGGGAGTCACGTGCGATCGCGGTGGGGGGAGCCCATTCAACCTTATGAAAACCTTAGTAACCGGTGCTTCCGGTTTTATCTGTGGCTACCTCATTCAGGAGTTGCTCGATGCCGGGCACGAGGTACTGGGACTCGACAACTTTAGCAAGTATGGTCGCACTGACAAGTCCTACTCTAACCATGCTCGTTACAGGCTGATCGAAGGAGACGCTAAGAATACCGAGCTGTTGAAGGAATTGGCCGCCGATTGCGATCACTTCGTTGCTGCTGCAGCAATGATCGGTGGCATCAGCTATTTTCACGAGTTTGCGTATGACTTGCTGGCGGAAAACGAGCGTATCATAGCGGCCTCTTTCGACGCTGCGATCTGGGCACATCAGAACCGCAGGCTCCAAAAGATCACGGTGCTCTCCTCCAGCATGGTGTTTGAGAGCACCTCTGAGTATCCCACCCCGGAGGGCGCCGAGCGACGTTGTCCACCTCCCCGGTCGACCTACGGATTTCAAAAATTGGCCGCAGAGTTCTTTGCCCAGGGTGCCTTCGAACAATATGAACTTCCCTATACGATTGTGCGGCCATTCAACTGTGTGGGAATCGGAGAGCGGCGGGCTCTTTCTGATCGCGAGATCATGAGTGGAAACGTACGGTTGGCCATGTCCCACGTTTTGCCCGATCTTGTCCAGAAAGTGCTCAAAGGGCAGGATCCGCTCCATATTCTCGGCAGTGGCAGCCAGGTTCGCCACTACACCTATGGTGGTGATCTCGCACACGGAATCCGGTTGTGCATCGAGCATCCAGCATCCGTCAACCAGGATTTCAATCTGTCGACACCCGCCCGCACTACAGTTCTGGAGTTAGCGGAGCTAGTTTGGCGCAAAGTTAACGGATTGAGTAAACCGTTTCGATACGTAAGTGACCAGGCCTACGAATATGACGTTCAAGAGCGATCGCCAGCCACGGAGAAAGCGGCTCGCGTGCTCGGATTCCATGCGACTACACCACTATCGGACGTCCTAGACGAAGTTATTCCTTGGATTGCCGAGCAGATAGAACTCGGAACGATCTAGGAGGTTGGATGAGCCAGTTGAATATCATCATACCCGTATACAACGAGGGCGCGAGTTTTCCTGAGCTGTGGAATGAGCTTTGCAGTCTGGTCAAAGCCGAGTTCGTTGCCCATGTCGTTTTCGATTTCGATCAGGACAATACGGTTCCGGTGGTCAACCGGATCATTGCCGAAGGCGAGTCCCGCCTGCGGTTGATCAAGAATAAGCGCGGACGAGGTGTCGTTCCAGCGATCATGACTGGGTTCGATATTGTTCTGAGTGGGCCAGTGCTGGTAGTGATGGCTGATCTTTCAGACGATCTAGCACAAGTGGATCACATGCTGGCGCTCTATTCGAATGGGTACGACGTCGTTGTGGGGAGTCGCTACATGAAAGGAGGCCAGCTAATTGGCGGCCCATTCTTCAAACAGTTGCTTTCGCGGCTCGCTGGAACGTCTTTGTGGTGGTTCCGAGGACTGCCAACGCACGATGCGACAAATGCCTTCAAGGTCTATGATAGCGAAATGGTAAGATCCTTTACGGTAGAGAGCCGCGGAGGGTTCGAACTTAATTTAGAGCTGACAGTGAAAGCTTTTTTAACGGGACACCGGATTGCAGAAGTTCCGTCCACATGGCGTGACCGAAAAAGTGGAGAGTCGCGGTTTCGTCTGTGGAAATGGTTGCCGCATTATCTGCGTTGGTATGTCTACGCCTTTCGGCGCAGATCTGGCTCGCAAACAGGGAGTCGGCGCCCCGCAGTTGTCTGACGACGACCGGAGAAATTCCCGAGCTCGATATCGTTGGTTCCACCCTCCGACACATAAAAATTTCAGGAAAGCCTCTGCGTCAACTGCGGCGTGACGCAGGTTGAGCGATCATCGGAGTCACTTTCGAGCATTCCTCAACATTGAGCAAGTCAGTTTTGCCGTCGAAATAGAAGACACATTTTATGGATGTGAAAACCCTTGCGCACCCTGTCGCGAACGCCGCTCCGCCGGCCGACGCTGCACTAGCTCTTGGCGAAAGCGCCCGCAAAACGGGCATCAACTTACTAAGGGCAGATCGACTGCTGTCCTATGTGGTCCTGGCTTGCGGACTCTGGACGCTGAGCATCGGTGCAAGACAGATTATTGCCTCGCATTCTCTAGTACCTTTGTGGGATGAGTGGCAGGAAATCGACGCTATCGCAACTGCGCCCCATCACCAGCCACCCATCAACTGGCTCTGGGCTCTGCACAATGAGCACCGCATAGTGTTCTATCGTTTGCTGCTTTTAGCCGATATACACTTGTTCCACGGCAATCACTGGATTTCCTTCTGGTCCATGCTTATTGTCCAGGTCCTCTTCCTGGTGTCCCTCGGGTGGACGTTACGCTTTGCCGGCGTAAAGGGCACGATCTGGCGTGCCGTGGTTGGACTCGGTGCCTTCGCCTTGTTTTGCCCCTCGCAATGGGAAAACTTCGGTTGGGCGTTTCAAATATCATTTCTGCTACCCGGATTATTTCTCATGCTGGCATTGTCAGCGCTCTTGAACTACGAGCGTTCCGTCCGTCAGCTTTGCCCCAGATTGACTTATCTAGGACTATCGATTGTGGCTGCAGCCGCGGCAACCTACTCGAACGCTAATGGAGTGGTTCTCTGGCCATTGCTGCTTTTGGTTGCCGTTGCCTTGGTTCCTCGTCCCGAGGTTATTGTGTCGTATGCAGGCTTCGGGCTAGCGTTGATCGGGTTGTATCTCCACAACTATGCGGGTCCATCCATCCACTCGTCACCCCTGGATTCGATCCGTCACCCCGCATTGGTACTAGGGTACACAGCCGCATACCTGGGCGTGATTTTCCCCGCTTGGGTGAAGATTCGAGATGTGTTGGCTGTCTCCTCCGGTACATTCGGATTGCTCATCGCACTGGCAGTAGCGGTATGGGTGCTGAGGCGTCAGCAGCGGGAACCTCTACACGTGGCGCTGCTTGGCTTTATATTTTTTACCGCGTCTACGGCCTTTATTACTGCCCTCGGTCGTATCGGCTTCGGATTGGCTCAAGCCTTTGCGTCACGATATCAGACGTTTAACTTACTTTTTTGGTTTGCGACGGCAAGTTTATTGCTGCTCTTAGCTGATGAAATTGACTCGCCTTTGAGAACAGCGATACTAGCAGCCATGAGTGTGGCAATGCTCCTCGCTTTTGCCGTATTTCCGCTTGGACTGAAGGCGTCTCGCACCAGGACTCAGCAGGCTGAAGCTGCCGCGACTGCCCTGGTGGCTGGTGTGCCGGACATGCAGACGTTGGCAGTGTTGTTCGGGGATACGTCCCTGGTGTGGAGAGACGCCGATTATTTTCGCCAGCAACATCTATTTATGTTTTCCGACCCGAAGAACGACACGACGGGGCAGATGCTTTCAGCCACCTACGAAATCAGATCTTCACGGCAGTGTCAAGGCGGCGCAACCCTGGTCGAACGAGTACCCCCTGGGGACCTTTTAGTAGACAAAGGTGAAGGCGCGTTGCGGATCTCTGGATCGGCGGTCAAGGGGCTTTCCAAAATACCGGTGTGGAGGTTGGTGATCGCGGCGGATGACAAGATTGTCGGCTTTGGGGCTTCCACTGCAGGGCCCTTTGCTGCAAAACACAGCGAATTAGTGCGAAAAGCGGACTCCGGCGAGTGGCTGGGATTCGCTCGGCCCCCTCACGAAGCGGCTGTTATCGACGTTTACGCTCTTGATGACAGTGCAGACACAGTTTGCCATGTCGCGACGGTCGAAGTTCCGCAGCGGTGAAATCCTCAATCACAGGTAGGTGGGCACGTGCTCGGGGAAGTCGAAATCGTTTGCCTGAGGCTGTTACGGACCGGAACTCATGAACACTGCGGTTTTAAGGGGCTCGTTCACGCTGGGAGCGGCAGACTTCAGCCGAAGAGCGTTGCTCGCGGGAACGGTTCTCCTCTGTGCGAGGTTCCTCTCGACGAGTATTTTTGGCGACTATGTGTTTCTGCTTTCGTTCTACCAGATCTTCGCCGTTCTGGGAGGAGCCGGATTACCCAGCAGTTTGCTGCGTGCTGTCGCACGAAATCGACAAAGCGGCGTACGTACTGGTTTGGCCAGCGTGCTCGCGCGTCTGGTCTACATTGTGCCGACTGCGGCAGTGATGTATGTAGCTATGCGTTTGATGGGTTTCTCGGCACAGTATTTTCCAGCGCTGGGTCTGCTGGTCTTGATGATGGTGGTACGCGGCGCGGCGGAGAATGTCACATTCATTTTCCAGGGAAGAGAAGACCAAATCAGCTGCGCCAAGATAGGTGTGAGCCAGTCTGCTGTCACTTTGCTGGCCACTCTTACGATCTGTCTGACGTCGAAAGACCTGCTGCTGTTGATCGGCGCGCACGTGCTCGGCGGTTTGGTCTCTGCTATCTACGGGTTCGTCCTCTTACGATTCAAGGACAAGCAGGAGAGGTCCGGACGGATTTTTCGCGAGATCCGTTCTTTGCTTAGAGAGAGCCACTGGCTCAACGCCGGGACGTTCGTAGCGGCCTCGTATAATCGCGTCGATGTGCTGTTGTTGCGCAGGCTAGTCACGTCCGATGCCGTGGCGATCTACGGGGCTCCGTACCGTATATTAGACCTGACCCAAATTGTGCCGTCCAGTCTGATGGCAACCATTCTGCCAAGCCTATGCCGGAACGAGGAGGCAAAAGCGGGGATTGCGGAGCCGCGAACGGCGATGCGATTTCTGCTGATTGTTGCCGCCTGTCTGATTGTGTGCGTGACGGTGGCTGCCCCATGGATCACGTATCTGCTTTTCGGGTCGAAGTATCAGGGGTCAATTCCTGTGCTGCAAGTTCTGATCTGGGCGACGGTCCCGATGTTTTGGAATTTCGTGTTGAACGCCCAGTTGATCGCCAATTCCTTTGACCGGGCGATTTTGTACGCGGCGAGTATCGCCCTGCTGGTGAATTTTGGACTGAACTTGCTTTTCATTCCCAGATTTGGCTACATGGCCTGTGCGGTCATCACTGTAGTCACCGAATTTGCTTTACTTTGGGTGAACATCTATTTTGTCTCAAAAATAGGTTCAGCTGCCCGGCCCGAAAAGCTTCCTCGGCTGGCAATGACAATCGCGCTCGTTGCGGGCTTCTGCTTCTTCTGGACGCATCCAACGTACCCTCACGGTTTCGTTGGAACTCTTTTAGTGCTTTTGGCCGTTCTGTGCGTACCACTGTCGCGGAATGATTTCTCGGCATCCGATGTGGCAACCCGATCTGAGAAGGTCCCGAAAACCAGGAAGCGCATCGGTGTCGATCTGCTGGTCTTGTCGCAGTTCAGCTTCACGGGAATCGTAACGTATACCGAATGGATCCTCCCGGCGCTCATCCAGAGTTTCCCGGAACATGACTGGGTTCTCTTTATCAAGTCACCGGAACTTCTTAAGTTCGACTATCGCCAGTTTCCCAATGTCGAAATCAAGGTTTCCCCTTGGATGAAGTCCGACTGGCTATGGAAGCTGGTGGGAGCGAGCATCGAGCCGAGACTCGAGCGCTTGGACTTGATGTTTATTCCGGTGTCGCGAGCTCCGCTGATGAAGTCATGTCCGATCATTCTCTATCTGCACGACATGGGTTTCTTGAAGCATCCCGAGAGCCTCTTGCGTGGCACCTTTCGGCGCACCGCCGTTGCCGTAAAGCATGCGGCTCTGGCGGCCGATGTGGCTCTTACAAATTCCGAATTCACCAAGAAGGAAATCTGTTCCGCTTACAACATCGCCGAGAGCAAAGTCGTCATCACCTATTACGGGTTCTCGCAGGACAAGTTCAACCAAAAACCGGCTGACAGGGCTGATCTCGAGCGGGTCTTGAACAAAAACGGTATTCACCCCCCATATGTTGTCTATGTTGGTGTGCTTCAGGGTCGGAAGAATCTCGTGCGACTGATCCAGGCTGCGGAGCTTTGGAGGCAGACCGAACCGAATCTGCAACTCGTGCTGGCCGGCAAAAGGGGCTGGAATTGCGACGACATCTACGCCGCCGCCGCAAAGTTCCCCAGGGAGCAGGTGGTGCTGCCAGGACCGATGGGCGCCGACGATTTGCGGGTTTTGTACCAGAGAGCGGAATGTTTTGTCCTTCCGTCAATATACGAAGGATTTGGCATACCGATTATCGAAGCCATGGCCTGTGGAACGCCTGTGGCCCTATCTCGCGCTACGGTTCTGCCGGAGGTTGGCCGCGACGCCGCGCTTTATTTCGACCCCGAAAATACAGCCGAAATCGCAGCGAGAGTTCTTGAAATACGGGCTTCAGAGAGCCTCAGGGCCAAAATGATTCGGGCGGGCATCGCCCGCGCAGCGGAATTCACTTGGGACGCCTGTACCCGTCGCACCGTCCGTGCGTTCGAAACTGTTCTGAATGGACACCCTAAGGAAACAAAGGCTCAGGCGATGGCGGATAGGAATGTAAAGCCAGCTTCTCCCGACGAGGGATCATGCCAGGAGATCGCTCCCTAGGCGATCCTGTTTTTTCGCATCGGACACTCAGTTTGAACGTCCGTTCCCAGGGGATCAAAAACTAAGGAGACACAATTGATGGCGAAGTATCTCATCGTCGGTGGGGCAGGCTTTATTGGCGTTAACGCGGCAGAGCACTACCTCCAGACAGGACACACAGTCACGCTTATAGACAATCTTTCGCGTCAGGGTACGGAAGAAAACCTGAAGTGGATACAGACTGAATACCCGAGCGTCCGCTTCGTTCGTGCTGATATTCGTGTCGATCAAGCAGTGTTAGACGCCGAGGCTGCGAAATGCGATGTGCTCTTGCATCTTGCCGCGCAGGTTGCGGTCACTACGTCCGTGGTGGATCCTCGTACAGACTTCGAGATCAACGCGTTAGGTACGCTGAATGTCTTGGAAGCTGCGCGGCACGCTCCGCAGCCTCCCATCGTGCTCTATACATCGACAAACAAAGTGTACGGCGGGATGGAAGACGTCCCCGTGATCCGCGAAGGCAACCGGTACGCTTACCAGAACCTGCCGGAAGGCGTTTCCGAAGAGCAACCACTCGACTTTCACTCGCCTTACGGTTGCTCGAAAGGCGCAGCAGATCAATATGTACGTGACTACTCTCGTATTTATGGCCTGCAGACAGTAGTGCTTCGCCAATCCTGCATCTACGGCACACACCAGTTCGGAAACGAGGATCAAGGATGGATCGCGTGGTTTCTGCGGTGCGCTCTGCTCGGCAAGCCAGTGACCATCTTCGGAGACGGGCGCCAGGTCCGCGATGTGCTGTACGTCAGTGACCTGATTGCCGCTTACGACGCTTCTATCGAGAACATCGGTCGCTCCTCCGGACGTGTGTACAACATTGGCGGGGGCCCCGACAATACACTTTCACTGTTGGAAACTGTGGACCTGCTGGAGAAAGCGACTGACTCGAAGCTGCATCACAGCTTTAGCGACTGGCGCCCCGGCGACCAGCGGATTTTCGTAAGTGGAGTGGGTCGGGCGCGGCGGGAACTCGGATGGCGTCCAACGGTTTCTCCCAAGGAAGGCATTGCGCAAATGCGTGCGTGGATGGCCGCGAACCTGGAAGCCGTGGGACAGACATTCCACCTTTGAGAGGTGTTCGCTCTGGCTCGAGCCAGTTCACAGGTCTCGACGACGGGTCGCGTGCGCATAAAGGATCTGGAGATATCCCGCCCTAGATTGTTTGGCGCCTAAGTAGCTGACCGCTCAATTCTACGGTTCAACTGTATGTCAAAGATTTTATTCATGATGCCCAATCCAATCGAGAGCGCGAGCGAGCGCTACCGCATCTACCAGTTTCTGCCATACCTGGAACGCGCAGGTTTTTCCTGCACGGTGCGGCCATTTGTCACACGCGAGTTATTTCGGGCCATCCAAGCTGAACGGATCGCACCCAAACTGGCTCTTACTCCATTTTGCTGCCTTAGGCGGACGCTTGACGTAGCCCTGATTCCGCGCTACGACGCAGTCGTCATCCACCGCGAGGCTTTCCCGTTCCTGTGCCCGGCCGTGGAGAGAATGGTTCTGCGCCGCCGACGCAAAGTGATCTTCAGTTTCGATGACGCAATTTACGTCGGCCATCAGGACACCCAGACACAGAAGTATCCCTGGATTTACAGACTAAAGTACGGTTCTGGCGTAAACGAGGTAATACGCCGCAGCGCACACGTGATTACCGGCAGTAAGACCCTGGCCGAACATGCTGTCAAATTCAATTCGCATGTCAGCATCATCCCTACGGTTGTGGATCTGAACCAATACACCTATCAGCCGCCCCGGGCCACCAACGACGTAATCACGATTGGGTGGGTGGGAAGTCGCTCCACGAGCCCGTACTTGTTGGAGATTGAGCCCGCGTTGCGTCGGCTCAGCGAAGTGCATTCGGGTAAAATCCGGTTTCGACTCTGCGGTAACCCGGCACGGAAATTGAATCTGCCGAATTTCGAATCGTTACCTTTCTCGCTGGCTACGGAAATCGAAGACCTTCGAGCTGTTGATATCGGAATCATGCCGGTGCCCGACAATGACTGGACGCGAGGAAAGTGCGCGTTCAAGGCCATTCAATACATGGCCCTGGGCATCTCCACCGTGGCGTCACCGGTGGGTATGGCCACAGAACTCGTCCAGCACAACGTCAATGGATTCTGGGCCCGTACACCCGGGGAATGGTTTGAGGCGTTGAACCGCTTGGTTACTGACGCACAGCTTCGCAGGCGGTTTGCCGAAGAGGGGCGTAAGACCGTCGAGGCGCGCTACTCATTGCAAGGTTGGGGACCGGTGATGGCCGAGTTATTCGTGCGAATCCTGCAAGAACCCGATGCCGTCGTGGCGGCGCAGGCCGTCAGTGCGAGCAACTAGCCGAATGCGCATTGCTTTCGTGAGCGGTTTTGCTTGGGAACCAAAAGGAACCGCGCGATCCCGCGCTTTTCCTCTCGCGGCGGAACTGGTAAAGAAGGAACACCAAGTCACGATTTTTCTGACGCCTTATGACAATCCAGCCGACTCGGGGCAGAAGCGCGAGCTTGAAGGTGTTCGAATCGTGAATGTGGACGTTGGTGAGAAGCCCGGTCTTCGACACGTGCCGTTGCTCGTCAACAGGCTGTGCACGGCAATTCGTCAGCATTCGCCCGACGTGGTGCACGTTTTCAAGCCGAAAGGGTATGCGGGTGCTGCTTGCACGTGGCTGTTGATGAAGGGTTCTCGCTCCGTTGTGCTAGATTGCGACGATTGGGAAGGCTGGGGGGGCTGGAACGAAGTCAAAAGCTATCCATGGATCGTCAAGGAATACATTGACCGTCAGGAAAGATGGCTCATGCGTCGTGCTCCAGTGGTGACCACAGCCAGCCGGACGCTTCAGGCAAGGGCCGTCGAGCTCCGCGAATCGTCGAAAGGTGTCTTCTACATCCCCAACTGTGGAGGTTCACGGGAAAACATAGTGCATCAGGAACAGGCACTTTCGATGAGTGCAGATGAGGCAAAGAAATCGTTCGGACTTGGCGACGAGCCGATCATCTTCTATAGCGGTCATTTCGAAGCGGGCGACGAGTTCATGTTCTTTTGCCGCGCGGCCTCACCAGCAGCCCGTCGACTTGGCGCGACTGTCGTCGTCGTCGGAGAGGGTCCAGGTCTGCCGCGAATGAAAGAGTTCTTCACCCATCAGGAAGGCGTCGCCGCACGTTTCTTCCCCCGCCTCCCTTATGACCAATTTGTTCGACTGCTCGCGGCCGCGGAGGTTGCCGCGTTTCCCTATCCAAACGACCCGATTCATCAGGCCAAATGCTCGGCCAGAATCATCGACTACATGTCCATGGGAAAAGCTGTGGTGACGACAGCTGTGGGACAAAATACAGACTATATTGTCGACGGGGAGAGCGGCATTCTGGTGCCTCCGGGTGATGAGAATCGGTTCACGCGGGAACTGGAAAGACTGCTGCAGGATGAGGAACTTCGAGCCCACCTCGGCCGCCAAGCGCGCCGACGAATTGGAGAGAAATTCTCTTGGTCTGGAGAACCATTGACGAGCTGTCTGACGGCATATCGACAGGTATCCCGGTCGTGATGCGGCAGGCACGGCTGGGTGCGTCTGATCTCGCACAGTTAACGATTTCGGCTACATTGGCACGACTATTTTGGGAATGGGCTGCGGCCTGGTGTATCTTGGCGCGAGCGTCTCAGATGTTCGCAATGCCTACGTAATGTCCGGGAAGGAGTATCTCTAAAAGGTCAGCCTCAACGACGGCTGAAAGGGTCCAGAAATACGGCTAGGAGGGCGGCACCTGGACCAAGTCATTCTTGGGCCGTCATCGAAAGGAAGCCGCAACACGCAGGGGAATTGCGGTGTTAGGTCTGTAGGCTCGGCAATCGGCGTGAATTCGGAACGTGGAGGGACGCAATGCGGATATTTATTGATTCGGCGGACGCCGGTCAAATCGAAAACTGGTTGGTGCAGGGCGTGGTGGATGGAGTGACCACGAATCCATCGATCATGTTCAAAGATGGCGTGACGGATCTGCAGGCGGGCGCACTGCGCCTCAGCAAACTGCTCGGCGACCGCCCGCTCAGCGTGGAAGTTACTTCAAACGACCAGGAAATCATGCTGGAGCAAGGTCGCTTGTTTGCTACCTGGGCGCGCAATATCGTCATCAAGATACCTGTCGTCAACGAGTTCGGTGAGTCCTGCCTGGGCGTGATACACCGGCTGTCGCAGGAGGGCATCGCTGTGAACGCCACTGCGATCCTCTCGTTCAACCAAGCCATTCTGGCTGCGAAGGCGGGGGCGACTTATGTGAGTATTTTTGCTGGACGCGTGGCAGACGAAGGTAACGATCCGGCGGCCACGATAAAGAACATCCGGCGATGGCTGGATGACTGGTCGCTTTCGGCGCACATCATCGTCGGCAGCATCCGCACGGTCATGGACATCCAGAATGCGGCGCTTGCCGGCGCGCACATTGTCACGATTCCGCCACAATTCCTGCCTAAGATGATCGACCACCGCTATACACGCGAGACCGTTCGACAGTTCATGCAGGACGCCGAGAAAACCATGGAAGAAATGAGCAAGGCCAAGGTGCGCGTCGCAACTCCACGGGGATAACAGGCGTCTTCGAATGAGGTCCGAGTCGATTTCCTATGTCAATACTCTCAACGCGTGAATCGATAGCTTCTCGCGAACCCGAGTTGTTACGGCCTACGGCGGCCGCAGTTCCGGCGCAGTCCCGGCCCGTCTATGCCCAGCTTCTGGAGTCGCCCGTTCTGCACAAATTGGTGTACCTAGGCTGCGATCTGTTCGCGATCACTTTGGCGCATATGCTCGCGTTTCGCGTCGTGAGTCATCTTCTCCACATTCTACCGAGCGCACTGAGCCCTTTCGAGTACCACCGCTTCTACATACCGTTTTTCGCCGTGGTTCTCTATCTCTTCGAGGGTTACAAGAGTCCCGAGCTGCGCCGGCCCGAACAGGAACTTGAGAGGAGCTGCAAGGCCGTGGCAGTGAGTTTCTTAGGGCTGGTGCTGTTCAACTTCGTCGTTTTCCGGTCAGAGGTTTTCTCACGCTATATGCTGGTGTCCTGGTTCATGTTTGCATGCATCACGCTAGTGGCCGCGCGCTTCACGCTGCGAGCTCTCCATGAGAGGCTCTGGAAGGCGGGTCTCTGCCGGCGGCGCGCCGTCCTCGCAGGTTCCTCGGTCGGCCTTTCGGAGTATCAGCAATTGCTTTCGATCCAGCGCCATCATGGATACGACGTCGTAGGAGCTTTGGTCGACCCCGAAAGGCGAGCATCTCGAACCGAAACGTCGACTCATCTGCCCGTGCTGGGTTCCTTGGACCAATGGGAGGACGCGCTGGCAAGTGCCGGAGCAAATCTGCTGATCGTGGCGTACCCGGGCGGTTCTGACGGGGATCGATGGCTCGGAGAAGTCTTGCGTCGATGCAAGGAATTACGCGTAGACGTCGAACTTTACTCGTGCGTTTTGGCCACCGCTAACATGAACTACGAGCACGACGAGTTTTCCGGATGCTCGCGTTTCTACGCTAAACCGCCATGGTCTCTGGCACTACAGCGCGGGCTGAAGAGAGCCATGGATGTGATGATCGGCCTGGTCGGCGGGGCCGTCACTGTCCTCCTAATGCCGATCATATTCGTCCTTGTAAATCTCGAAGAGCGCGGACCGTTGTTCTACCGAAGCGCATATCTCGGCCAGGATGGTAGCATCTGCTATTACTTGAAATTTAGAACCATGCACGTGGACGCAGACCGTATCCTGGCGACGAATGCCGCATTAAACGCACGTTTCCGGGAACAACACAAGCTGGTGGATGACCCCCGCGTCACGAGGATTGGGCGCATTTTGCGCAAGTTTAGTGTGGATGAGTTTCCCCAATTTTTTAGCGTCTTGATTGGCGATCTTACCTTCGTGGGCCCCCGGACGATCCGCCAGCAAGAGGCTGTGCGCTACGGGCTGCAGCTTGAAAAGTTGCTTTCTGTGAAGCCGGGTGTAACTGGATTCTGGCAAGTGATGGGGCGTCAAACGACTACCTACCAGGAACGCGTTCATATGGATATGTTCTACGTCGATCGATGGTCGATCTGGCTCGACCTCGTGATCATTGCCAAGACATTCTGGAAGGTTTTAAAAACTGAGGGTGCCTACTAACCGAGGAGAGCCTGGACCGTGAAAATTCTTGTAACAGGGGCGGCGGGATTCATCGCATCACACGTGGCGGACGCCTACGTGAATGCAGGGCATGAAGTCGTCATCGTCGACGATCTTTCGCGCGGTGCAAAAAGAAACGTAAATCCTAAGTGCCGTTTCTACTTGTGCGATATCCGCGACCGGGAAGCTGTCGAGAGCATTTTTCTTTCAGAAAAGCCGTCGGTCATCAATCATCATGCGGCGCAGATGGACGTGCGGCGTGGCGTCCGCGAACCCCTGTTTGACGCGCAGGTAAACATTCTCGGCTCCCTTAATTTGATTGAGGCATCGATCGCTCACGGGGTCAAGCGCTTCATTTACATAGCGAGCGCTGGAGCGGGCTATGGAGAACCAAGGCAAATGCCGGTGCCCGAGGACCATCCCATCAATCCCATCACCCCGTACGGAATTAGCAAACACACCGTCGAACATTACCTGTTCACGTTTCAGTTTCTCTACGGATTGGAATACGTGGTCCTGCGGTACGGAAACGTCTATGGACCACGACAGAACTCGCAGGGGGAAGCTGGCGTCTTTGCCATCTTTGCCGAGCAAATGCTAGCCGGCGTGCAGCCCGTCATCTACGGGGATGGCAGTAAGCTTCGGGATTACGTTTACATCTCTGACGTGGTTGCTGCCAATATTGCTGCGCTCAACCGTGGCACGAACCAAATTTTCAACATTGGCAGCGGCCTTGCCACGCCGGACCTCCAAGTATTCCAGATTGTGCGCGACCTCCTGGGAAAGAAGGTGGAGCCGAAATATGTCGCGCGGCGGCCCGGCGAAATCGACAATATCTCTCTCGATATCTCAAAGGCAAAATCCCTTCTCGAGTGGGAACCGCGTGTCAAACTCTCAGAGGGAGCTAGGGCTACCGTCGCCTACTTTCAGAAAGAAGCAACCCCGAAAGATTTTCCCGCCGTGCATGCGGGATCGTAACGGGTTCGCTCGCATGCCAAACCGGATGCTGGGTCAATTGAATCGATCGATTTCGTCAGGGGGCTTATGATTATCACGCGAACTCCGTTCCGGATGACACTCGGTGGCGGAGGCACCGATCTCCCGTCGTTTTACCGCGAGCATGGCGGCTACATTCTGGCCGTAGCTATAGACAAGTATATGTTCTTGAATGTGAACACGCCCATCGTGGACGACAAAATTCGAGTTCGTTACACGAGCTCTGAGATCGTGGACCACGTGGATGGTGTCAAGCACACTTTGGCGCGCGAAGCCCTGCGCCATTTCGGCGTCTCCAGCGGGATCGAGATCGTTTCCATCGCGGACATTCCGGCAGGCACGGGCCTCGGATCATCCAGTTCCTACCTCGTAGGCCTTTTGAATGCTTTGCACACCCTTTTGCAAGATCAAGCCACTCCTCAGAAATTGGCCGAAGAGGCTTGTCACATCGAACTCGACGTTTTGAAGAAGCCGATTGGCAAACAAGACCAATACATGGCGGCTTTCGGTGGTCTAACGGCGCTTCACATTGATCCCGACGGCAGAGTGTGCGCCGCGCGTATGGACTTGGATGTGGACTTGGTAGAGAGTTTGGAGCACAACATTTTGATGTTCTACACAAACGAAATGCGCGATGCCACCACCATTTTGAAGAAACAGGATGATGCCACACGCTGCAAGGATCGGGTTGTCGTCGAGAGTTTGCGCGAGATCAAAGACATTGGCCTGGAGATCAGTGATGCTATCTCGAAGGGCAATTTACGGCGCTTCGGGGAACTTTTGGACGTTCATTGGCAGTCGAAGAAGCGACTCGCGGAAGGAATCTCTAACCCCCAGATCGATGCGTGGTACGAACTCGCGAAACAGAACGGGGCGATCGGTGGGAAAATCTCCGGAGCAGGAGGTGGTGGCTTCCTGATGCTGTACTGCGAAGAGAACAAGGCACGCTTGCGCGAAGCCCTGCGCGCGGCCGGCCTGCGAGAGCTGAAATTCCGCTTCGATTTTGAGGGAAGTAAAGTAGTATTTGACGTAGTTTCTCGCGATGGCAGGCTCGCGCACAACCATCGCCACAACAATCACGAAAACGGCGTAGCATTAGCCGCGAAAATTTCCGGCTAGCTCCTCCACCTGTTGCGAGCAGCTTGTTACTGCGCAGTTCTTGACAGTTTCCGTGTCCGCAAGAGGTCGACGCACCAGTGAGAAATCCTAAGATACTTGCGTGACCAAGTCATGAAAGCAGTTTTGCTGGACCGCGACGGCGTGATCAACGCGCTCGTCTACCACGAAGATGCAGGCGTGATTGACGCTCCATTCACTGCATCGCAGTTCAAGCTGCTCCCTCGTGTTCCTCAGGCTATTCGTTTCCTGAACGACCTGGGCCTTAGAGTCGTCATCGTTTCAAACCAACCGGGTATCGCCAAAGGGCACCTGAAGTTGGAGACCCTGAGATTTTTTGAAAACACGATGCTGGGTGCAATTCGAGACGCCGGTGGTAGGATCGATCGAGTCTACTACTGCCTCCATCACCCGGAAGCGCAAGTCCCGGAGCTCCGACAGTCCTGCCGGTGTCGTAAGCCAGAGATCGGAATGCTGGAGCAGGCGGCCCAGGACCTTCAGACGGGTCTCGACCAATGCTACATGATCGGCGACGGCATCCCCGACCTACAGGCCGGAATCCGTGCTGGCTGCCGTACCATTTTCATCGGTCGGTGGAAGTGTGAGATATGCCAGTTCGCGGAAGGAAGTGACGTACGTCCTCATTTGGTGGCCAAAGATCTTTGGGAAGCTTGCCAGCTCATTAAGGCAGAAGTAGCCAGGGATTCGGCCCCCAGCTCTTCAAGGCCCGCATGTTCTGCGGGCGCTTGATGACGCCCGTTTGAGATCGCATGCGCGGAATCATCACATCGTAGCTTCAGGAGGCAGTGACAAAGTGGCGGTTGCGACCCTAGTTCCTGCGTCTGCCCAACGGGCCGTGGTAGCCTGCCATGTTTGCTCAAGTACCGACGACACCACCTACATCGAAGCACGCGGATACCGCATCGCCCGGTGCAAAAACTGCGCACTGTGGTTCGTCAATCCTCAACCTACGGTGGAAGAGCTAAAGCAGTTTTATGCCACCTACGATGATGGAGATCAATGGCGAAACATGGAAGAGCACTTCAACCGTGGCGTCCGCAAAGCCATTCTACGGACCAAGCGGCGGGGTGCCATCCTTGACGTGGGTTGTGGCTCCGGCAACTTCCTGCGCTGCATGAAAGAGGCGGGATTTTCTGCCTTCGGTATCGAGCCGTCGGGAACCGGATCCGAGTATGCACGCGCAGAGCACGGCATCGATATTTATCACGGTATGATTGAAGATTACCTGACACTAAATTCAGGCCGGCGCTTTGACGTGATCACGTTGTTGAACGTACTTGAGCACTTAACACGTCCGGCGCAGACCTTATTGCAACTCGATCAGCTTTTAGCCTCAGACGGTGTGCTGGCCATCGTCGTTCCCGACGCGCGTTTTCACGATATTGTCGGACGCGTACGCCGCCTATTCGGTATTCCCGATCCCTTCTGGATCGAACGGCCCAAGAGCTTCCTTTCCGGCTTCAAGCTGCCTGACCATCTTTGTTCGTTTCAGCCGGACTCGATTACCTCCTTGTTGCGGCGATGCGGATTTCAGGTTGTCGCGATACAAAATGCGCCGGTAGTCTTTAACTTGACGCTTCGCCGGACCGCCGCGAAACTCCTCGTTTTTTGGATGTCACGGGCGCTCCACTTCTTCACCTTTCGGCGGCTCTTGGTAGGCTACTCAACGCTTGTGTTGGCACGAAAGGTTCCGAGGTAACGCGCACATGACGAACGCAGCAGGAAGGAATTACACAGCCCAATACATCGATGAAGTCATGCTGATCTTGAAAAAGCTGGACCAGTCGGCTATTGAACGCACTGTAGAGTTGCTTCTCGACTTGCGTCAGCGTTCCGGCCGGCTCTTTCTGCTTGGAGTGGGCGGCGGTGCAGGGCACGCTTCTCACGCCGTTTGCGATTTCCGCAAGATTGCGCAAATCGAAGCGTACGCGCCTTCAGACAATGTCTCCGAACTCACCGCTCGGGTCAACGATGACGGCTGGGATACCTGCTACGCCAATTGGCTTCGCGGCTCCCGGCTGAACGAGGCTGACATGGTCTTTGTCTTCTCGGTAGGTGGTGGCGACGCAAAGAAAAACATTAGCGCGAACCTTGTAAGAGCGCTCGAATACGCCCGCGAAGTGCGCGCCACCATTTGTGGAGTTGTCGGCCGCGACGGAGGCTACACCGCGCAGGTTGCGGACGCCTGTGTGCTTGTTCCGGTTGTCAACCCTTCCACGATAACTCCCCATACGGAATCCTTTCAGGCGATGATTTGGCATCTTCTGGTTTCCCATCCGAAACTAAAAGTCGCTGAGATGAAGTGGGAATCTGTTCGAGCGGTCGCAAGTACGTAAGAGTTCACGGTACGACCGAGCGGACCGCATACCGAAACACAACTTTGAGCAGTGCGGGAGGGAACATGAAAGGTGTCGTCCTCGCCGGCGGAACAGGAAGTCGGCTCTTTCCAATTACTCGGGTAACCAACAAGCATTTGCTTCCAATCTACGACAAGCCGATGGTTTATTACCCCATCCAGACGCTCGTGAATTCTGGAATCACGGAAATTCTTCTCGTCACCGGTGGGAAAAACGCCGGAGACTTTCTGCGTCTCCTCGGAAACGGACGAGACTTTGGCTTGAAGCATTTGAATTACACCTACCAGGAAGGTGAAGGGGGCATTGCGGAAGCGCTAGGTCTAGCGGAACACTTTGCCGACGGTGAGCCAATCTGCGTAATTCTTGGCGACAACATCATTGAGAACAACATTTGTGATGCGGTTGGAAACTTCACAAGACAGAAACAGGGCGCCAAAATTCTCCTGAAGGAGGTTACAGACGCTGAGCGATTCGGAGTGGCGGAGATCCGGGGAAACCACGTCGTGGGCATCGAAGAAAAACCTCAAGCTCCCAAGTCAAACTACGCAGTGATTGGAGTTTACTTGTACGATGCGACCGTGTTCCAGAAAATTCACCGTCTGAAGCCTTCGGGCCGAGGTGAGTTAGAGATTACCGACGTTAACAACTTCTACGTCCAGGAAGGTGCCTTGACTTACGAGGTGCTCGACGGATGGTGGACCGACGCCGGCACGTTTGAGTCCTTGTTGCGTGCCAGCAACCTCGTGGCGAAAACAGGCGCCAACAAAATGAGTAAGGAAAACGGAGTTGCAACCGTCGTAGCCGGTGAAGTCGCGCGATGAAACTTCTTGTAACCGGCGGCGCGGGATTCATCGGATGCAATTTCATCCGGCATGTTTTGGGACGTGTCAAGAACTGCTCAATCGTCAACTATGACAAGCTGACCTATGCGGGAAATCTCGCTAACCTCGAATCGATCGCCGACAATCCCAACTATCGGTTTATCAAGGGCGACATTTGTGACGCAGTTGCAGTACAGGAAGCGATGCGCGGCTGTGATGCCGTCGTGCATTTCGCGGCTGAGTCCCACGTCGATCGAAGCATTTACGAGCCGGCCCCCGTCATTCAGACCAACGTCACGGGAACGTTTATCCTTCTTGAGGTTGCGCGCAAACTCTCTATTTCACGGTTTGTGCACATCTCCACCGACGAAGTTTATGGCGATATCCTCCCTGGTGCCTTCGCCGACGAGAATTCTCCGCTGCGGCCGAGTAGCCCATATTCGGCTTCAAAGGCTGGCGCGGACCTGCTCGTTCGGTCGTACGTGCGTACCTATAAATTTCCCGCCCTGATCACGCGATCTTCGAACAATTACGGTCCGTACCAATTCCCGGAGAAATTCGTTCCTTTGATGATCACCAACGCGCTGAACGATAAGCCTCTGCCCGTTTACGGCGACGGCCAACAGCAGCGCGATTGGTTGCATGTCGAAGATAACTGCCGCGGAATTCTCGCCGTTCTCGAAAAAGGTGCCATCGGTGAGGTCTACAATATCGGTGGGCTGGATGTGGAAGAGAACCTGACGATGGTGCGCCGATTGCTCCACCTGACGGGCAAGACCGAGAGTTTGCTCTCTTACGTTCAGGATCGCCCTGGGCATGACCGGCGATATGCCTTGAACTGCGACAAGATCCAGAACGAACTTGGGTGGAAACCGGAGATACTGCTGGAAGCCGGTCTTCGGCAAACCATCGAATGGTACAAGGACAACAAACAGTGGCTCGACAACGTCCGCGGGGGAGAATATCTCTCGTACTACGCGAAATACTACGAGAATCGCGATTCCTCCCTTCACGCCATCGCCGGATCGCGTGCCGAGGGCAGTGATTGATCGCTGCGCAGTGGCCCTAAGCAGTTTTTTCGTGCAACGGAAGGTGCGTTTCATTCTCTTACGTCACCTTCTTGAATCTTTGGCGGCTGAACTGCATGGAACGAACCGAAACTTCTCTTCCCGGCGTCTTTGAGCTGCGTCCGGTGGTTCATCGCGACTCGCGCGGCTTTTTCATCGAAACCTACCATCGGGCTAAACTTGCTAGCCTCGGTATCGACGATTCTTTTGTTCAAGACAACCACTCCCGTTCCGCCCAAGGAACGCTGCGCGGCCTCCACTACCAACTGCATCATCCCCAGGCAAAACTCTGTCGCGTGATCGAGGGCGAAGCTCTGGACGTTGCCGTCGACATACGCGTCGGCTCGCCTCACTTTGGCAAATGGACCAGTGTTCTCCTCTCCGCAGCCAAGCAAAATCAGATTTATGTCCCCGCCGGATTTGCGCATGGTTTCCTTGCGCTGACCGATACCGTGCAGTTTCTTTACAAATGCAGTGACTATTACGCTCCAAACGACGAGTGCGGCATCCTGTGGAGCGATTCTGAGCTCGCCATTTCTTGGGGCACGGTCAGCCCGGTGCTCTCTCCAAAGGACGCGAACAATCCAAGACTGGGAGAAGTCGCTCGGGAACGTTTGCCCCGATACCAGCCCAAATGAAACCCACCATCCTACTAACAGGCAAGAACGGCCAGGTCGGCTCCGAACTTTATCGTCTGCTACCGGGACTGGGAGAAGTGATCGCGCCGGATCGGCAGCATTTAGATCTGCTCAATCCTGACAGCATCCGCCAAGTTGTCCGGGAGATTCGCCCGCAACTAATCGTCAACGCCGCCGCGTACACCGCGGTAGACGCCGCAGAGGCCGATGAAGCTCACGCGCACGCCATCAACGGGCAAGCTCCGGCTCTGCTCGCCGAAGAAGCCAACAGACTCGGCGCCGCGCTGGTACATTACTCGACGGACTATGTGTTTGACGGCTCGAAAGCGGAACCATATGACGAGGCAGATCCCACGAACCCGCTCAATGTATACGGCAGGACGAAATTAGCCGGCGAGGAGGCCGTTCGCAGGTCAGGCGTACCTCACCTGATATTTCGGACTTCCTGGGTTTATGCCACGCGCGGGCGAAACTTCCTTTTGACGATCTTGCGCCTAGCAACAGAGCGGGAAGAGTTAAAGATCGTTTGTGATCAGGCAGGGTCTCCGACACGCGCCTCGGACATCGCTGCTGCTACGAACCAAATTTTGACAGGTATCTATGAGGGGTACGCCAGCACATCTACCTTTGCCAAAGTCGCTGGAACCTATCACATGACTGCCGCTGGCCAAACGACATGGTATGACTTTGCGAAGGCTATCCTTGAACAGGCCTCCGCCGCGACTGGACAGTTGTCCTGGTTTGCGGCAGCTACGAAATGCCGCCCGCTGATCGCGCAGCGTGTTCTTCCGATCACGTCGGACGAATATCGTTCTCCTGCTCGGCGCCCCGCCTATTCCATTCTTTCGAATTCCCGCCTGGCTCGAACCTTCGGGTTCGCATTGCCTGCCTGGCCCACCCAGTTGCAACAGTGCTTTGCGGTTGAAAGCATCGACGTTCGATCGGCAACTGCTGGAAATATCCCTACCTCTTAGCATCGCGCGCCGCTATGCGTTTGTTCATGGGCGATTGACAGCCCCGCGCTGCCGCGCTGCGGAACTCATATCTCCATTTCGTGTCATGGTCTTGCTATGTCCGAACGCCCCAAAATCGTGAAGGCCGTGATCCCCGCTGCGGGTCTCGGCACAAGGATGCTGCCCGCAACCAAGGCCCTTCCCAAGGAGATGCTGCCTGTCGCGGGCAAGCCGCTGATTCAATATGCGGTCGAGGAAGCCGCCGCAAGTGGAATCGAGACCGTGATTCTGGTTATCCGGAATCACAAATCTCTGATCCAGGCACATTTTGCACGCGATCCCGAACTCGAATCCTTCCTTCAGAAGCGTCACCTGACCGACGCGGCCGAACTTGTGCGTCGCTTGGCGCAGCTTGTGGAGTTGTGTTTTGTCGAGCAGGAAAAACCCCTCGGTCTGGCCCACGCCATTTCGTGCGCGCATTCTTCGATTGGAAACGAGCCGTTCGTCGTTTTGCTTCCGGACGTGATCGTCGCGTCTACCGTACCTGCCACGCTTCAGCTAATCCGCGCATACCAGCACCATGCGGGAAGTGTTGTCGCCATTCGCGAGCTTAAACAACAAGCTATCGAGCGCCACGGCATCGTCCGCATCGAACGCTCCTCTGCGCTTCCGTCAAGCAAGTCCGCCCGTGTGACCGGATTGGTGGAGAAGCCCTCGGCCTCCGCCGCACCTTCCCGGCTTGGCGTCTTCGGCCGGTACCTATTGGAGCCTGCCATCTGGGACGCGATCGCACGAACGAAGCCAGACGCGTGCGGAGAAGTTCAGCTCACGGATGCCCTGAACCTACTTTGTCAAACGAATCTTCTCTCGGGGCTCTGCTTCGAGGGCCATCATTACGACGCCGGTGACCGCCTGGGCTATCTCAAAGCCAACATTGAGCTGTCTCTTCGCGACCCGCAGCTTCGTCCGTCTCTTCTCGACTATCTGTCAGGCCTGCAAGCCTAGACCGGGCGTCGAGTCCCGCCTTTTTCTTCCCACAGTCCGCCAAGTCCCCAAATTCAACTTCACCGCCGTACTCTCGTTCGATCCACCTATGTTCGACGGGTCTGTTCGTGTGCGGTCGTTGTTTCGATTTTTCGATTCGCCAGTGCTTCGGTGCTTCAAGAGAACGCGTCCGTGCTCTGCTCAGAAACATCGTAGGTCCGTGCGATGTTGGGGTGCATCCCGCACACCGATCGATTTTGTTCTGCACGAATAATTTACGTTGGTTGAAGTTCCCGGTTTTTCAGTCACTCAAATCCGCTTTCAGGATCACGTGGGCAGTTTGGAGTGTCCAACACAACTCGGTCTTGTCGGTGAAGCGGACGCGGGCATAAAGCATTCCTTCCTCAAAAATGTGTTCGGCCCAGTCCACGATCTTGCCGTGGACGTCGAATACCGGCTCCCGGGGGTAGGCAAACGCGTCTTTTGCGTCTTTGATGCCTTGTCCTTTCTCAATGGCTGGGCTGACTCCCCAGACTGCAGGGGTGCTATGTTTCACGGTAATGGTGGTTTGATTCTGATATGTCGTTCAGTCGAGCTGTCATATTGTATGTAGTTGTAAAGTCACATTCGTGACCAATGAGAAGTCCGCGAGAAACGCAGCGTGGTGGATTCACCGCCAAATGGCTTGGTACCTGAGAATGGGGCTTTTGACGATAGCCATTCCCGCGGTGTCCGTTCCCAAGAACCTAAGCGAGGGGGGGCAGCTTAGCTGCTATGCTGCTGCCTGTGACAGATAACACAGAGCGTAATCAGGTTTTCCAATGCATCGTCGCCGAGCTTACTTCGCTTGGTCAAATGATGTGCTTGTAAGTCTTTTGGCGAACCGCAACTCTGACAACGCCACGCGTCGCGTTCGAACACACGGTTTCGGAGAGAATTGTATTCTTCAAAATCGAGCTTCAGTCGAGGTCGTTTCTGGCGCAGCTTCCGCATTGTCATGTAAGTGCTTGCGCAATTGGTTGCGGAAAAGGAGGCATCGCTCTGTCCTCGAAAGCGAAACCTGGGCCTATGGTTCATTCCCGCGAAGGTTCGCACCCGCTAGAAAATCAGCGCAGATCATCTCCAAGCAATACCCCCGTGACTTATCGGTTCCTAGCATGAGGGCCGCTGTTTCGATAGCTTTCTCGACGACGGGCAGCTGGCTCTTGTAGAGCTTGAAGTAGATGATCTCCCAAGGCTCAGTCTCTTTTCCCGTTAGGTGCCGTTCGACTTCGCCTTTGAACCCATCCTTGGGCATTTCCTTGGCCTTGTGCAACCAGGTTGCACAGTCAAAGTCTTCTCCGTCCCTTCGTGCTACCTTGACCAGCTCCGCAGCTTTGCTCCAGCCCACTTGCCGAAGCTCCTGTTTCGGGATTTTGGTTAGGTTCTCGTGAATCGCCATCAGGTAATAGGCCTTTCGGCGTGACTGAGGGAACCGCTTCTCCAGGAATTCGTCAAACGAATTCAACTTTTCTAGTCTCCAATATTGTTTTGCTCGAACCTCACACAGATATTCCCCGAGTTCCACAAACCGCACGTCGCGCTCCTGATCTTTCGCCCTCTCCCACGTCAGAATCTCGTCGATCCTCCCGAGCACGAAGCTGGCCCGTCGGCGGTCGAGTTCCGGTGACACGGCGGGCCGTCCGCTAATCCACAAGATCGTCAAGCCAATCAAGGTCGCTCGCTCCCGGGTTGCGGATGAGGTTGGCTGTTACCAGCTGTTCGCTGTTCAGGCAAAGCCCCAGATGAGAGCAACTTACGCAGCCGTTCTGCGGAAACCGAATACCGCTGTGCGAATCAAAGTGACCCGATTCGATCTGGTTTATGGTTGTTTCTACCAGCCGGCCGAACTCCCGGCGTTGTTCTTCCGAGATCGAGGTCCTCAAATATTGGATCTCGGGTGCATGCTTTCGCACAAAGACGACCAGCGCCACCTCGGAAATCTCACTGATCCACGAATAGCAGATGAGCTGTGGGTCTAGTGACAGCAAGCCATCGGGTCCCTCTGGGTAACGACTGGTGGTGGTCTTCCAATCGATCAAGCAGCGCATCCCGTCGATTTCACCGATGGCATCCACGTACGCCACAAACTCGGCGCCTCCGGAAAGGGACCGCAGGATCTTGATCTGAAGACTCTTCTCAGGATCGTGAATGCGAATACGGTCGTCCTGGACAAACCTCTGGAGCAAATGGACGCCCTGGTGCACTAGACGATCCCAGGTGTCTCCCTTTTTGTACTCAAACGAAGCATCGCGATAGGCTCCCCACTCCTTGAACAGGGCCGCACCGCAATCCTCTTCACGAAAGTACGCTCCCAGAGCGCTCTCAAAACAGCGACCGAAAGTCATCGCTGCGCGGGTTTCTTTTTCGCGCCAGCCGTCGAGGTAGCGGTAGCGATAGCTGCGGGGGCACCGGAGATACTGGCTGATTTGTGTGTAGCTATAGACCATCGGCGTCTCTCGGGCCATCGTCAGGACTGACGGCTTCCCACTCGGCAGTCGGCGCGAATGCGTCGAGGTTCTGATAAGCACGGCCGTTCAGCGTGGTATGGGAGGTACGGATGACCCCTTGCAGGTTCAGCAGAGATTTTTCATCCACTTGGTCGCGGTTGAGCAGTTCGGCATCGTAGCCGAAGTCGCGAAGAAACCAATTGAGTTTCCAAAGTGCCCGGTCGGTGCAGTACAGCCGTCCAGAAAAGGAGAGCGAAGCGACGGCTTTCGGTTCCAAAATGATGAATCGCAGCTCTAGAAAGGATTTATGCCGATGCCACCGGTAAGCAGCTCCTTCCACACGGACTAGGAACAATCCATCGAGATTGCTCTCAGGATCCTGCTGATTCGAATGAAGACCCGGAATGTGCCGTCTCATGACTTGGCGTCCTGAGGTTGGGCGTAGGAATTGAGCTTGCAGACCAAGGTGTCGCGGTTTTCCTTTGCGGACGCAGACAGATGGGAGATGAAGGATTCGACCAAATCACGACTGGCCCCGCTGAGGGTTTGCGTGCCACAGAAGTCCGCGGCGTACGCTTTGACGAGAGTCGGATCGAGGTTGTACTGCCGGATGAGAAGGCAGAGCTGATCCCGCAAGCGAGGCTGGCCATTCGCCGAACCGTTAGTAGGGTCCTGTTTCCCGAACACCCGGTGATCATTCGAGGAATTCGGAGGTCTGGAGAACCCTCCTAACTCTTCGACGGAGCACAATCCGATGCCG
>Ga0187819_10000064_pt1 | contig 46531 bp, 41 predicted proteins | sample NC_wetland_sal_i_15_FD_132411 | JGI IMG/M metagenome (GOLD analysis project Ga0187819, IMG submission 132411) | Wetland sediment microbial communities from Neuse River Estuary, North Carolina, USA - SO4_4 | ecosystem: Environmental > Aquatic > Freshwater > Wetlands > Sediment | place: USA... | reverse complement strand
TGATCCCAGCAGGAGAATTCTTTGACGTAGCGATTGCCCTGGTAGCGATCGACGCAAATCTGAAACTGGTAGGTCGGGAGGAAGTTCACGAGCTGAGAAAAGACGGTTCGGCCAAGATTCATCATGAGGCCAAACGAGAAGCAAAAAATTGAAATCGAAAAACTTCACCGCGACCCTTTACCTCCACTCAATCAAGCAGTTACAGTGGACTACTCAGACTTTCGTGGGACAGCACTAATTTGCAAACCTGAAGCTCCGCGAACAATTCAGGGGGAACCATCTCGTAGTCCAACTAAGTCGCAGCAAATTGCCTAAGCGCGGATAGCAGTCGGTCCACTTCTTCGGCGGTGTTGTAGTGCACCAGGCCGATGCGGAGGAAGCCGCCGGTTTCCTGCACGCCCAGGCGCTCCGCGAGATTTAGGGCGTAATAGTTGCCGTCCCACGTGAATATTCCGCGATCGCCGAGGAAGGTGGCGACCTCTGTGGGAATGTGATTGGCGAGCTGCACCGAAACCGTCGAGCAGCGATCGCCGAAACGCTTCGAGTCGGTGATGCCGAAGAATCGCAGTCCGGGGATGGCAAGCAATCCTGGAATCAATCGCGAAAGCAACGCCATTTCATGTTGGCGCGTCGCGCGGTACGCTGCCAACAGGGCGCTGCGGCGGTCTTTGACGCTGGGGTCGCAGCGTCGCCCCAGCTCTGCGAGGTAGTTCACGGCGGCGCCGATTCCCGCGATCAATTCCTGCACTTGCGTGCCGGTTTCCCAGCGGTCGGGAAGCGAATCGGGGGCCGGGCGAACCTTGTACGGGCTGAATCGCAAGAGGTGCTCGCGCTTTCCGTACAGCGTGCCCATGTGTGGGCCAAAAAATTTGTAAGGCGAGCAGACGAGAAAATCGCAATCGAGCGCGCGGACGTCGATAGGACCGTGCGCAGCATAGTGCACGGCGTCGATGAACATCAGCGCGCCGGCATCGTGGGCCAGCCTAGTGATCTCCGCGACCGGATTGATCGTGCCGACGGCGTTCGAGGCATAACCAACAGCGACGAGCCTGGTCTTCGGCGTGATTTTTCGCTTTAGATCGTCCAGATCCAGGGTGCAATCCTCTTCGCGGATATCCACTTGCCGGATGATCACACCTTTTTCTTCGAGCGCGCGCCACGGCGCGACGTTGGCGTCGTGGTCCAGTGTGGTGACGACGATTTCGTCGCCCGGCTTGAGTTCCCGGCCGATGGCCCGCGACAGCGCGAAGGTAATCGTCGTCATGTTCTGCCCGAAGACGACTTCGTCCGCGTCACAATGGAAGAAGTCGGCCATGGCGGCGCGGGCGGCGGCAATCACCGCATCGTTGCGCCGGCTGGTCTCGAAAGCGCCACAGGTATTGGCGTTGGCGTTCAGCAGATAATTCTGGATCGCGTCCATCACTTGCTTGGGTACTTGTGTTCCGGCGGGCCCGTCCAGGAATGCCGCTTGGTGACCATTTACGTGCAATTGCAGGGATGGGAATTGCGCGCGCACCCACGCGCTGTCGAGCGGTTGGCTTCCTGTTTCGTGTATCACCGGTGTGCTCATGATTTTCGCGTCCTCGAACTGAAATGGCCGCCTGCGGCAAGGCGCTAGTTTCTCATAGACATGGCGGGCCGCGAAAACTCAACAAACGCGCCAAATTGGCGGCGGCTTCTTGGCGACGCTCGGCCGCGACGAACGCTTTGCTCGGCGGGGCGTGATACGATGAGTTCGTTGTTCCCCACTCATGCCGCGGTAGCGCCGGCTGTCAGCTTTGCGCCACGCTTCTTGACGAGGTGGATCGTGCCTGAAACTTCAACGCCAAACGAGCGCATACGCGTGGTGCGCGAGCCACACCGCGGCATCTACGACCGCGAAACCATTGACAAGATTCTTGATGAAGGGTTCGTTTGCCACGTCGGATTCACGGTGGACGGCCAGCCTTACGTCATCCCCACAATGTACGCACGCGTTGGCGATGCGATTTACTTTCACGGCTCGGCGGCCAGCCGCATGTTGCGCGGAGCCGGTGCAGGGGCACCTGTTTGCATTACCGTGACGCTGGCGGATGGACTCGTGCTGGCGCGCTCCGTGTTCAATCACTCGATGAATTACCGTTCGGTGGTCGCGCTCGGCAAAGCAGAGCTCGTGGATGCACCGGAGGAAAAGATCACGGCGCTCCACGCCTTCACAGAAAAAATTCTGCCAGGGCGCTGGAATGATGCGCGCCAGCCGAATGAAAAAGAGCTGAAGGCCACAAGCATCCTGCGGCTGCCGCTGACGGAGGTTTCCGCGAAGGTACGCAGCGGTCCCCCGGAAGACGACGCGGAGGACTATGCCCTCTCTGTGTGGGCGGGTGTGGTCCCGTTGCGTCTCGTGCCCGATGTGCCGATCCGCGATGAGCGGTGTGATGCGAGCATTCCGGTGCCAACTTACGCGGCGACGTACCGGCGCTGACTACGACGTACCGCGGTGACCTTGCCTGTAGGGGCGCAGCCGGCCGCGACGGGCTGCGCCCCTACGTGCTTGATCTATCCATTCACGGATGCACGGCACGCAGGAAATCGGCGAGGAGGCCGTAGCCGGTGGCTTCGATGCCGGGATTGTGCTCGATGAGTGACAGCCCGAAGACGTCCATGTCGAAACGCACAGCGGAGCTGCTGCCCTCCAGATTGGCGAGCGGGTCGGAAGCCAAAAGCAGTTCCGGGCGGACACAGCACTCGACGCCATCGCCGCGGCGCTCCGCGCGGCACACGAGCTTGTACCGCATCCCGGCGGCACGAACGGACCGAATCTTTTCTTCGCTGAGCTCGCGGATGCCGGTGCGCTGCACCTGTTCGAGCCGCATCGGCACGCCCAGCAGCACGATCGTCATCACCACAATTTTCACCGCGGCATCCCAGCCATCCAGGTCGGCCGCCGGATCGGTTTCCGCGATGCCCATGGCCTGAGCGCGCCGGACCGCGTCGTCGAACGAGCGCCCCTTCTCGATTTCCGTCAGCACCACATTGGTTGTTGAATTGAGAACGCCGGAGAAGCCGCGAATGTCGGTCGCGGGGAGGCCGAGCGGAAACATGGAAAAAATCGGGACGCCGTCCATCACCGTGGCTTCGTAAAGAAATCGTCTGTCCTTTTCGCGGGCGAGCGCGGTCAGCTCGGCGAAGGCATGCACGATAGGGCCCTTATTGGCCGTAATCGCGTGTGCGCCGAACTCGAATGCGGTCTTGATGTGATCGATGGCGGGCTGGCCGGTTTGCATGTTGAGCGAACTGGCTTCAAAGACGACGTCGGCGCGAGCGCGTTCCAGCCATTCGCGCACGTTGCGTGGCGGCGATTGCGGATGCTGGGCCGGCCAGTGGCCGCTAAGGATGGCCAGCGGATTGAGGCCGTCGGGATCGGCGAGCCACCCGCTGCGGCGCGTGGCCACGCCGGTGAGCCGCCAGCGAACGTCGTATCGGCGGCGTAGCTCCGTCTCCTTGGAGATGAGCAAGCGCAGGAAGGCGCGGCCGACGTTGCCGAAACCCACGATAGCGAGATTGTAGGAGGGGATACGTCAACTCCGATTTTTTCTAGATTTCGTATACCATTTATTTTGCGTTCGAGAGTCTCTCAGCGGCCGACGAGATGAGCACCGCTTCGTCTTGCAGAACGCGCGACACCGTCACGATCGCCTCATCAGCCTGCTTCCATTGCTTCAGCTCGATGGCTTCGCGGACCGCAGGGACCGTCTTGACCGCATAGCCTGTATAAAATCCCGGCGCATAGAGCTGGTGCTTAAACCACGGACGGTTGGGCAATCCCTCCGGCGTGGTGAGCTTGCGCTCGCTTTCGATGAGCAGGCGGTTCACCTCGGCAAGCGAGGCCGAAGCTAGCGCCACTCCGCCATTCGCGCCGGCTTGCTCAAACGCTTTGCGATACTCCGCGGCGCTGCGAGTAAGAACATCACTCGCGTTGTCGAGCGGAGCGAAATTCAGGTGCGGCGGAACAGCTTCGCTGGCAGGCGGCACGAGCGGTTTCTTGGGATCATTCGTAGCGCTGAAAACGCCTTCCTCGAGCTCGCGGTTGCGTTCGACGATATCGTCCCGCATTTTCTGCGAAAGCGCTTTCAGCTCCTTGACGTAAGTCTGCACGGTGTCCGCGAAATCGGCGAACTCGAACGGCAGCAGGTCCGCATCGGCGAGGCGGAGGACGGCGGTGCCACCCGTCTGGGCGAGCGCGCGGCCATAGACAAAATCCGTGTCGCTGAAGTGCGTGTACCAGTAAAAATCGTCATAGATGGAGTGATAGATACCGCCGCCGTCTTCGCCGCTAAATCCGATATTGAGCGAAGCAACGCCATCGTACTGCAAAAACGCCGTGAAATCCGAGCCGGAGCCGAGAGCGGGAATGCGAAGATCGGCGCGCTCGCGAATTTCCTTACGTTCCTCAGGAGTTTTCGCTTCGGCAATATGGTGAAGCTGGTTGCGCTTCCAGGTGGAAAGTTTTGTTTCCGGGTCCGAAACGTCGCGTGAGACCTCGTTGATGAATTTTTCAAGCGTGTGGGAGCCTTCGACACTGAGGTAGCCGCGGCCGTTGGAATCCGAATTGATGTACGCAACAGCGTGCGCGCGCAGTTCGTCGGCGTGCTCCTCGGCCCACTCGGTCGAGCCCAGCAAGCCGGGCTCTTCGCCATCCCACGCGCATAGAATGATGGTCCGCTTGGGCTTCCATCCTTGCTTCAGCAACTCTCCCAGCGCGCGTCCTTCCTCAAGCACCGCGACCATGCCGGAAATCGGGTCCTCCGCCCCATTCACCCAGGCATCGTGATGGTTGCCGCGGATCACCCACTCGTCCGGGTTCGTTGAGCCGGGAATTTTCGCGATCACGTCGTACACCGGCTTGATGTCCCAGTTCGACTTCACCTTGAGATGTACTTTGGCTGGGCCCGGGCCGATGTGATACGTGATGGCCAGGCCCCCGCGCCAGCCCTCTGGCGCAACTCGGCCGGTAATCGCAGCGAGCAGCGGCTGCGCATCGCCGTAGGAAATCGGCAGCACCGGAATCTTCGTGATTGTCGGTGCTTCTTCGATTTTGAGGCGCTTGGCGTTCTTGGTGGCGCCGACGCCCGGCGTGAGCGGATCGCCCGGATAAAACGGCATGTCCGCGACGCTGCCCCGCTGAACACCGTCTTTCGGCCGCCAGGGTCCCACGGGGAACGTTTCCCCTTGGACGAAACCATCTTCGTGCGGATCGGAATAGATCAGGCAGCCGACGGCGCCGTGCTCCGCAGCCACCTTGGGCTTGATACCCCGCCAGGAATGGTAGTAGCGCGCGATGACAATCTTGCCTTTGACGGAAACTCCCATGCGCTCGAGCTGCTCGTAATCCTCCGGGATTCCGTAGTTCACGTAGACGAGCGGAGCGGTGACGTCCCCGTCGATGGAATACACGTTATAGGTAGGGAGTTGCTCGGCCTGCTGGTTCGAGGTGGGATCCTCCGGGACAGCGGGTTCCTGCAATTTGGCCACGAATTTGGGGCCGCCCTCCACCAACTCGACGGCACGCTCCTTCGGCGTCGGATACAAAACGTCGAATTGCTCGATATGCGTGCCTAGACCGAATTCCTTGAACTTTGCCGCAATCCATTCGGCATTTTCTTTGTCATACGGCGTGCCCACGTTGTGCGGCCGCGCGGAAAGATGCTGCATATACGTGCGAAGATTCTCCGGGCTGGGAATAGCGCGGAATTTCTCCTCCCACTGGTGCTCGGCGCGCGAAGATTCGGCGGAGTAGCCCAGTAGAGGCTGCTCGTCGGCAACAACATGCGTGCGGATAGGCGCGAGCGAGAGGCCCGCGAAAGCAAACACTGCGATCACCACCGTGCGATTCATTCTGCCCCCTGAAATAGAGTCGTATTCTGCCTGAAGCGAGAAGGTTTGGGAACGACAGAAACACCACAGACCATTCGTGCGGAAATCATGCGGAAAAAACGAAGCAGACCGGCTCCGCTCAAGAATGCTCGCGCGGTCGTAGCCGAGGCTTGCCCTGCCGAGGCTGCCTCAGGCCAGCGGCTTGGTCATCAAGACGTAGTGGCAGGGGACCTTTGTCGGCACATCAGCAGGAAACGGGGCGGTGCCGGTCTTGGCATAGCCGAGGCGTTCATAAAAGGGGAGAAGGCTCTCGGCGCGAGGGCTGACCATCCGCAAATCCATCGCGCGGCATCCTGCGTTGCGAGAATACTCTTCGGCGGCTGCGACAAGTTGGCGCCCCAAGCCCTTTCCCTGAAGCGCCGGGGCGACCGACAGCAGCCCAAGGTAACTGCGCTCGCCGCGCAATTCGACATACACGCAGCCCACGAGTCCCAGCGTATCTACTTCCGCCAGCAAGAATTTGCCTGCGTTCATTAACGAATGCACGCCGTCCACATCCGTCCGATCACCATCGAAGGCGATGCGCTCCACCACAAACGCGGCGTTGATCACGCGCGCGACGCCTTCGGCATCGCTGGGAACGGCAGCGCGGATGCGCGTGCCTGGCGTGGGCGAAGGCGGATTTGCTGCAGCAACCATAAACAAATCAAGCGGCGGTAAAGAGCCTGTGGCAACGGGAGGGCACGGCTTCACAGCTTGCGGAAAAAAGCAAAATTGTCATTCTGAGGGCATCCGATAAGGATGCCCGAAGAATCCCAACTTCAGTCCTTGCAGCCACTTAATATTTGTACATTTTCGCCAGACAACTTCAAATGTCCCGTCCAAATCAGTTTTTCCGCAGCCTGTTCAGCCGTGCCGTAACTGCCGCAAAATCAATTCGGCTTTAGCCTCTGAGGTCCCGCTTTATCGACGACTCAGCTGGATCGCGGCCCGCGCAGAAACTCAATGAACCCGGTCAGCGCGATTCCCAGGCACATTCCACAGACAACCAACTGGAATACGTCGACAGGACGAAAGCTTGCGAACGTCGGCCTTTGCCTTAGATCCAAAAATCCGACCACCGCGATAAAAAAGGGAACGAAGACGCCCGTGGCGACGTGTCGATACCGGTTGTCCATTTTGGGCGCTCCCCGAAAGTGAGCGGCATGTTACATGCGTCCGGCAGTAAGGTCCAGAGGCATGGGCCCCGAAGACGCCGGGAACTCTGCAGCTCCGCTGCCTTCGGACTAGCCGAGGGCGGCTTTTCCGTTGAAGCGGGCCGAGGAGCCCAGCTCTTCCTCGATGCGAAGTAGCTGGTTGTACTTGGCGATGCGGTCAGTGCGCGAGGCGGAGCCGGTCTTGATCTGGCCGGCGGCTGTAGCCACGGCGAGGTCGGCGATGAAGGTGTCCTCGGTTTCGCCGGAGCGGTGCGAAATGATCGAATGATATCCGGCCTTGCGCGCGAGCTCGATCGCGTCGATGGTTTCGGTCACCGTCCCGATCTGATTCAGCTTGATCAGAATGGCGTTGGCAATGCTCTGATTAATCCCGCGGGCAAAAATCTCTGTGTTGGTTACGAAGATGTCGTCGCCGACAAGCTGGATTCGCTTTGCCGAGGAGTTCGAGCCCACCTTCTGTGTCAGTTGTTTCCATCCCGGCCAATCCTCTTCGCCCATACCGTCCTCGAGCGACACGATCGGATACTTCTCAATCCACCGGGCCCAGTATTCGACCATGTCCTCCGGAGAATGCGCGGATTTGTCTGACTTCTTGAAGACATACTTACCGCTGGCCTTGTCGTAAAACTCGCTGGCGGCGGGATCGAGCGCGATGCTCACCTGCTCGCCGGGTTTGTACCCGGCCGCGGCGATGGCTTCGAGGACGATCTGGATAGCCTCCTCGTTGGACTTGCAACTCGGTGCAAAGCCGCCCTCGTCGCCGACGGCGGTGGAATAGCCGTGCTTTTTCAGGGCGGACTTGAGGGCATGGAAAACCTCGACGCCCCAACGGAGCGCTTCGGAGAAATTCGGCGCTCCGATCGGCATCACCATGAATTCCTGGAAGTCCACCGAGCTGTCCGCGTGCGCTCCTCCGTTCAATATGTTCATCATCGGAACCGGAAGCAGCGTGGCCGAACTATCCGTCGAATAGCGCGCCAGGTACTTGTAGAGCGGCAGATTCTGCGCGGCGGCGGCGGCGCGCGACGCCGCCATCGATACAGCAAGAATGGCGTTTGCGCCGAGGCGCGCCTTCGTCGGCGTTCCGTCGAGTTCGATCATGCCTTTGTCCAGCGCTCGCTGATCGCCCGCGTCCAGGCCAACGATGGTCTTGGCAATTTCACCGTTGACGTTGCCGACCGCCTTCAACACTCCCTTGCCCAAATACCGCGACTTGTCTCCATCGCGGAGCTCCAGCGCTTCATGCTCACCCGTGGATGCTCCGGACGGAACCGCCGCGCGGCCACGCGTTCCGGCGGCGAGGTAGACGTCCGCCTCAACCGTCGGATTGCCGCGCGAGTCGATGACTTGGCGGGCGTGCACGCGAGTGATCTTCGTGGACATGTCGGTTGTTCTCCTGGGTCAGTGCGAACCAATGATTTTACAGAAGACCGGGCAGACGGGACAGGGGCCAGCAAGAAATAGCTAGCTCGCAAGGGAATGCAGAATAAGTTTGCTGCTACTGGCTCTCGGGTTCCTCGATCAGCGATTCCTGGCGGACCACAATGACGATTCCGGAATCGGTCACGTGAAACCTCCGCTTGTCAGCTTCCCTGTCGTAGCCGATCTCGGTCCGCTCTGGCAGCGTCACGTGACGGTCGATGATCGCCCGGCGGATGCGGCAGTGCCGGCCCACGTTCACGTGGTTGTAGAGAATCGACTCGGCGACCTCGCTGTAGCTGTTCACTCGCACGTCGTAGCCCAGAATCGAGTGCTGCACGCGGCCCCCCGAGATGATCGAGCCGCCCGCCACGATGGAATCGAGTGCCACGCCCATCCGCTCGGGATCCGCAAAAACAAACTTCGCAGGCGGATATTGCTGCTGCCAGCCGCGCAACGGCCATTCTTTGTCGTAGAGATTGAACACCGGCGACACCGAAACCAGGTCCATGTTGGCTTCGTAGTAGGCGTCCAGCGTTCCCACATCGCGCCAGTACAGCGCGTCCTTCCGGTTCTCGTCCACGAAGTTGAACGCGAACACCCGTTGCTTGGAAATGATCCGCGGTAAAATATCCTTGCCGAAATCATGCGCGGACTTCGGATCTTCGGAATCCGCCAGCAGCGTGGGAATCATCAACTGCGTGTTAAAGATGTAGATGCCCATTGATGCGTTGCAGAAGCCCGCGTGGTGCGGGGAGTGTTTCGGCTGGGCCGGTTTTTCCTCAAAACCTACGATCCGGTAGTCTTTGTCGACCTCAATCACGCCAAACTGCCGCGCCGCCTGTTCGGCGGAAATTTCGATCACCCCAACGGTGACGTCAGCCCCGGAGTCCACATGCTGCTGCAGCATGCGGCCGTAGTTCATTTTGTAGATGTGATCGCCGGACAGAATGAAGACGTACTTCGAGCGCTCGCTGCCAATCGAGTAAATGTTCTGATACACGGCGTCCGCCGTACCCTGATACCACTGGTTGGACACTCGCATCTGCGGGGGCAGGACTTCAATGTAATCGCCCAGTCCCATCAGCGGCGACCAGCCCGCCCGGATGTGGCGGTTTAAGCTGAGGGCCTTGTACTGCGTCAGCACGAAAACTCGGCGGAGGTCGGAGTTGATGCAGTTCGATAGCGTAATGTCGATAATGCGATACAACGCGCCGAAGGGAACCGCCGGCTTGGCGCGGTCCCGGGTCAGTGGCCAGAGCCGTTCGCCCTGACCGCCGGCGAGGAGAACTCCGATGGCGTCACGCATTTCCGACATGGTGAACCCCCAGGCCGCCATTTTGCGAGGCGGCACATTCTAACAGTAGAAGCATGGGATAGCGCAATACCTGGATCGCCGCGCCGATGCCTCGAGAGCGTGAGAATCACGAACGCTCAGTCGCGCCATGAAACGCCTGCAGGTGTTTCCTAACTAGGTAAAGCTATCTCGGGCGCCAACCCTGCCTGCCCCGCCTCGCGCAACCCCCCTCCAGCCAGAAAGATAGCTTGACTTACCTTGCCCGAATGATTAGAAGATGCCATCAACCTGTCCGGGTGCACGCAAAGCGCCTAGCATGCGATAATTCCCAGTGGCGGTGTGTAGAGCTAAGAAGGACACCGCGAGAAACCAATCCGAACCGGATTGGGGGTGAATACAACGTGGCCGAAGTCATTATCCAGGAAAGTGAATCTCTGGAGAACGCATTGCGTCGTTTCAAGCGCAAGGTCCAACAGGAAGACATCATCAAGGAAATCAAGAAGCATAGCTTCTATATGAAACCCGGTGAGAAACGCCGGGCAAAAGAAGCGCTTTCGCGGAAGCGACTGCGCAAAAAGCAGCGGCGAGAAGCGGATTAAGCTCCAGGGCGGCCCCGCCTGGTCGGTCGGGGCCGCCGCTTCTTGCTCGCCGTCGCTCAGCGCCGCACTTCCGTGATGTAGGCCCAGTTAGGCAGAGACGTTTGGGGTTCTGTTGCAGCTTCGTGCCCGCAGGCCCAAGGGATCCGCGCCCGGCTTCCCCGGATAACGGTGTCCTCATCCACACGGCCCATGGTGCAAAGTGCGCCCATCTCCCTGCCCGGCCCGGGCCAAGGGGGGCGGCTCATGGAATACCACGATAAGGTCCTGAAGTGTTCGGAGTGTGGTGCCGAATTTGTGTTCACCGGCGGCGAGCAAATGTTCTTCGCCGACAAGGGCTTCAAGAACGAGCCAAAACGTTGCAAAGCCTGCAAAGCCAAGCGCGCCGAGGGCAGTGGGGGAGGCGGTGGCGGCTCGCAGATTCGCTCGGAGACCAAGACCACCTGTTCCCAGTGCGGGAAGGAAACCACTGTTCCGTTCCGGCCCACACAAGGCCGCCCGGTCTTTTGCCGCGAGTGTTTTCAACAGCGGCGGGCCATGGGCGCAGCCTAGTGATCCCTTTCCGGATCTCGGCGCCGAAAAGACAGCGGTGAGGCAGACCCTAGTGTCTGTCTCACCATTTTTGTTTCCCTCCGCCATTGTTGCCCCCCATCGTTGACCTCCGTCGCTGACCGCCATTGTTGACCCCCGCCAAGACGCCAAACTCCTCGCCCTTGTTCATCCGGAGGCGATCCCACTTGCCCAGAGCGCGTTGCGCGAAAGCTCGCGCTGCCCCCCTACTCGCCCCTGTCATCCTGAGGCGATCCGACAAGGATCGCCGAAGGATCTCAACGTCCAGTCCTTGCAATCAGGTTTAATGCCATCTCCCCACCGCGAGCCACCCCCTCGCCTCCAACCCACATCAGCCCAAAGGTGTATTTTTCCACCCAGCAGGGTATGATACCGCCTCGAAGCCCCCAGCTGGACCCAAGGCGACCCGGAGGGCCACTCCATGGCTCACCGCTTTACCATCGGCGTAGAAGAAGAATTCCAGATCATCGATCCGGCCACCCATGAGTTGCGTTCGCACGTCATGCAGCTCGTTTCCGCCGCTTCGCCCGACATCATTGAGCAAGTGAAGGGCGAAATGCATCAATCCATCGTCGAGACCGGCACCAGGATCTGCGACAACGTCGGCGACCTCCGCATCGAGATGCACCGCACCCGCGGCGAGCTCGTAGCTGCTGCCGAACGCGCCGGCCTGCAAGTCGCTGCTGCCGGCACCCATCCTTTCTCCAGTTGGATCGACCAGGTCATCTCCCCCGGCGAGCGCTATGAACACATCGTCGAGGAGCTCCAGCAGCTCGCCCGCTCTCTCTTGATTTTCGGCATGCACGTCCACGTGGCCATGCCCGACAAGCAAACCACCATCGACATGATGAACATGGTGCGCTACTTCCTGCCGCACCTGCTCGCGCTCTCCACCAGTTCCCCCTTCTGGATGGGCCGCAACACCGGCCTTAAGTCGTTCCGCACCACCGTGTTCCGCCGCTTCCCGCGCACCGGTATTCCGGAGCTATTTGAGTCCTGGAGTGCCTACGAGAATTTCATCAGTCTGCTGGTCAAGCTGAATTGCATCGACAACGGCAAAAAGATCTGGTGGGACGTACGCCCGCATCCCACATTTGGCACCCTGGAATTCCGCATGTGTGATGTCATCACGAAAGTCGAAGAAGCCGTGGCCATCGCCGCGCTGACCCAGGCGATCGTCGTAAAACTGCACCGGCTATACACCGGAAACTTGAGTTTCCGTCTATACCGGCGCGCGCTCATCGAAGAGAACAAGTGGCGCGCCGCCCGCTACGGCATCGAAGGCAAGCTGATTGATTTCGGCAAAGAAACCGAGGTGCCGATGCGCGACCTGGCCGTTGAGCTGCTCGGGTTTGTCGACGACGTGGTCGATGATCTCGGCAGCCGCAGCGCCGTCGAGTATGTTCACACCATCTTGAACGAAGGCACCAGCGCCGAGCGCCAACTCCGCGTCTACGAGCAGACCGGCGACTTGAAAGCGGTGGTCAAGCACCTGGTGGAAGAAACCCGCGGCGGTGTCATGCAATCTCGCGCCTCCTCGGTCCATGCCGTAAACTAGTCTGGAGTGCGGCGGCTAGCCGCCGCCTTTTCGGTTGCACCACCGGCACAACGTATCCGTCTCGCAAGAAAACGCCGCATCTCGAATCTCGATCCAGGAGCACCACATGAAAAAAGTTGGCCTTCTCTGCGGGCGCGAATACAGCTTCCCTCCCGCCTTCATCGCCCGCGTAAATCAGATCGGCAAAGCCGATGGCGTCGCCGCCGAATTCGTGAAGCTTGGCGGAACCCGCATGGGCGAGCCCGCCGAATACAGCGTCATCGTCGATCGCATTTCCCACGAAATCGACTATTACCGCGGCTACCTCAAGCACGCCGTCCTGCAGGGAACCTACGTCATCAACAATCCGTTCTGGTGGACTGCCGACGACAAGTATTTCAACTATTCCCTCGCTGCCAAGCTGGGAATCGCGATTCCGAAAACCGTCCTGCTGCCACAAAAAGGCTACCCGAACGACGTGGACATCAACTCGGAATCCCTTCACAACCTGAAATATCCCGTCGACTGGGATGGGCTGCTCGACTACGTTGGCCGCCCCGCGATCCTAAAGCCATTTTCCGGTGGTGGCTGGAAGCACGTTTACAAAGTGAATGATCGCGAAGAGCTTCTCGCCGCCTACGACAAAACCTCGCCCTATTGCATGACCCTCCAGGAGTTCATCGATTTCACCGGCTACGTCCGCTGCTTCACCTTCGGCAAGACCGACATTCTGCCCGTGCGCTACGACCCCAAAGAGCGCCGCTACCTTGTCGAGCACGACTATCTCCCGAACGATCTCGGCGCGCGCATCGTAAAAGACGCGCGCACCATCAATCAAGCGCTCGGCTATGAAATGAATACCATCGAGTTTGCCATCAAGGACGACGTCCCCTACGCTATCGACTTCCTCAACCCCGCCCCGGATTTCGAACGCGATCGCATCACCGAGTTCTACTTCGACCATGTCGTCGAGCAAATGGCTCACCTGGTCATCGACCGCGCACTCAATGGTAATGTCGCGAATTCCTGGCCTCGTTGGGAAGAGATGCTTGGCTTTGGTGCTGCCGCTGGCTTTACGGGCGCGCCGAAAGCCTCCGGCGCCAGGTCCGTCAGCGTCGGCCACGCTGCCGCGGTCGGGCAGACCTCCGCCGCATCTTCGGCGGCGAGCCCTGCAGGAGCAAAACCAAAATGACGAGCGCCGCGGTGCCCACCCTAGTGGCCTCCAATCCCGCCGAATACTGGCACGAGCTGCTGCGCCCCGTGCTGGATAAGTCGCCGGATTTCCCCGAAGTGTTTTTCGCGCGCCTCCGCGCCGCAAAGCTCACCTTTGGCGACCGCGTTCATTGCCCATTCCTTCGCCCCTTCTTTCTGTCGCCCGAAGACGAGAAGCGCGTTCGCGCTGTAGCGGAAACCGTCGCCGACCTCGGCGAGCGGGTTGTCACCGCGGCGCTGCAGGACGCGAGCCTCCTCGCGCAGCTTCACCTGCGTCCCGCCGAAGAGCGTCTCGTTCGCTTGCCCGCCGGACCGGGTCGCGCCAGCACCGCATCGCGCCTCGACGCCTTCCTCCTCCCGGACTCCCTCAAATTCGCCGAGTACAACGGCGAATCCCCCGCTGGCGCCGGCTACTCCGAGACGCTGGCCGACATTTTCCGCGAACTCCCGCTGTTCGCGAAGTTTTCCCAGCGCTATGACATACACACCTATCCGCTCAGCGCCAAGCTGCTCGATGCCCTCGTCGCCAGCTATCTCGATTGGGGCGGCACTTCCATCCGCCCGCAAATGGCCATCGTGGACTGGCGCGAAGTGCCCACCTGGAGCGAATTTGAAATTCTCAAAAAGCGCTTTGAAAAGCTCCGCGTTCCCGTGGTTTTGGCCGATCCGCGCGATCTTGTTTTCGACGGCAAGAAGTTGACCGCTCACGGCAAGATCATCGATCTCGTTTACCGCCGGGTTCTCATCAACGATATCGTCGCCCGCCCGAAGGAGTGCGAGGCGCTCGTCAAAGCCTACGAAGCAAATGCCGCCTGCGTCGCCAACAATTTCCGCTGCAAAATCCCCCACGTGAAAGCGTTCTTCGCCCTGCTGACCAGCGAAAGTAACGCCGCCTTGTTCTCCCAAAACGAAAAGGATCTGATCCGCCGCCACATCCCGTGGACCCGCGTGGTCTCCGACGTCCGCACCACCCACTACGAGCAGCCCATCGATCTCCTTGCCTTCGTCCGCAAGAACCGCGACACCTTGGTCTTGAAGCCCAGCGACGAATACGGAGGCACCGGGGTGACCCTCGGCTGGGAAACCGACGAAAAAGCCTGGGATTCCACCATCGAAAAAGCCCTCGCCGCCGCCCAAGCCGGTGGCGACGCCGGCTGCTGGATCGTCCAGGAACGCATCCCCATTCGCCGCGAAGTCTTCCCCTACATCACCAAGAACAGCACAGTCGAGTTCAAAGACATGCTCGTCGATTTCGCCCCCTATCTCTTCGGCGGCAAACTCTGCGGCTTCCTCACCCGCCTCAGCGCCACCGGCCTCGCCAACGTCACCTCCGGCGGCGGCCAAGTCCCCGCCTTCCGCGTCCGCCCCCGCCGGTAACCCCGCCCGCTACCCTAGGCGGCAGCTAGCTTATGTAGGCGCCGGGCTTCAGCCCGGCGTTGCGGTGGTTCTTGAGGGCAACGGACATCGCACAACATGGACTCTTAACCCTCGGCACCTGTAGCGGCCGCTTTCTGAAGCGGGCGCTTTTGTCCGCCGCACGAGCCGGACCTCTCCACCCGGCGTTGCTCCTTATGACGCCCAACCCGCTCCAGTACCAACCTCCTAACGCTAAAACCACCCTGAATACGCTAAAATATTGACCATGACATTTGGCTCGCCTCAACCCGACCTAATGCCCGGCGCCAAAAACGCCATCGAAACCTGCCTGGCCGTCAAACCTCGCGAACACGTTGCGCTGATCGCCGACGAAGCCAGCCGCTCCGTCGCCGCCAGCCTGGCCGCCGCCCTGGCCGACCGCCCCGCCGAATACACTGGCCTCCTCCTCGAGGATTTCGGCCGCCCGCTGAAAGCCGCGCCCGCCCCGGTGCTTGAGGCTCTGGAGACCGCCGACGTCGGCATCCTCTGCATGAACCCTCAGCCCGGCGAGCTCACCGCCCGCATGGCCATCGTCAATGTCGTCGAGCGCCGCCAAATCCGCTACGCCCACATGGTCGGGGTCACCCCGCAGATCATGCAGCAGGGCATGCGCGCCGACTACAAAATGATCGACCGCCTCAGCGACAAGCTCCGAGAACGCATGCTCCGCGCCGAAACCCTCCGCGTGCACACCGATGCAGGCACCTCGATCGCCGCCCACTTCGACCGCGGCCTGGACTGGGTCAAGACCAGCGGCCTCATCAGTCCCCGCTACTGGTCCAACCTCCCCGCCGGCGAAGTTTTTACTACCCCCGCCACCGTCGACGGCACCTTTGTCTGCGACGCCACCGCCGGCGATCACTTCAACAACAAGTACGGCGACCTCCAGAAAACGCCCCTGGTTCTCCAAATCAAGGGCGCCCGGCTCGTAGCCGTCGACTGTCCCCGCAAGGATCTCGAGCACGAATTCTGGGACTATTGCCATACCGACGAAAACAGCGACCGCGTCGGCGAACTGGCCTTCGGCACCAACCTGGGCCTTTCCGAAATGATCGGTATCTTATTGCAAGACGAGAAGTTCCCCGGCGTCCACCTCGCCTTCGGCGATCCTTACGGCAGCCAAACCCACGCCAACTGGAAGTCCAAGACCCACGTGGATGTGCTGACCCGGAAATGCGACGTCTGGATCGACAACGACCAGATCATCGCCAAGGGCAAATACCGGCTCGCCCACCTGGGCCTCGCCTAACTTCAAGCAAAGCTTGTCATCCTGAAGCGACCCGACGAGGGTCGCCGAAGGATCTCAACCAAGAATGCTTGGCACAAGCGTTGACGTCAGCGCAATATCACAGCCGGTAGAAGAAGAACGAATTACCCTTAGATTATCTTGACCAACCTATACTTTCATGCTATAAAGTTGTTTGTGTTGGGGAAGCGAAGTGACACTGCAAGGATGTCTCGGCCGATCCTGTAAGTCCTTTGATTTGGCATCCTTGCACATAGTACGAGCTAATCCCTTTCGTTTGATATTCTTGTGAAAAAGTCGGGGGGAGGGGGTAGACCAGTTCCAAAATGGCACAAAACCCGCACCAACTAGCCTTCCCTGAAACGAAAATAGGCGACTCAGAACAGCCGGCCCACGTATTCCCGCATCTGCCGCTTCCAATACGGCCAATCGTGGCCGCCTTCGGGTCCCCAGTTGTCCAGCGAATGCCGGATGCCCTTGCTGGAGAGCACTTCGGACAGCCGGTACGTCGGCCCGCTGTTTTCCCACGGCCCGGTTCCCGTCGCGAGGTGAATGTCGCAGCTCGCCAGTTGTCCATAAACCCAGGGATCGCTCAAGTTCGCCAGATAGTCCACCGGATTGTTGAAGTAAAAATTGTCGTCGTACATCCCATCCATGAAATTCCTAAGATCGTAGACGCCGGACATCGCGAAACATCGCTTGATCACATCGGGATGCTTGAACAGCGAATTCGCCGCGTGGTACGCACCAAACGACGCGCCCATCGTCGAGATGGCGATCCCCGGCGATTTGCAGTTGTCCCAGATAAAAGGAACGACTTCTTCGCGCAAGTACGAATCAAATACGGACTGCACGTAGCTGCGGTGAAAAGGATGTGCGCCCTTATTGTAAAAGCTGAGGCCGTTGATCGAATTGACGCTGAAAAACTTGACCTTACCCTCTTCGATGAAATCCTCCAGCGCGCCGATCATGCTTTGGCCTTCAAGCTCCCACTCATCGCCGGCACTGGTTGGAAAGCCGACCAATGGCGCTCCCCAGTGGCCATGTACCACCACTCCCATGATGCCCAGCCGCGGCGAATGCCAGCGGTGATATTCGCGTTTCATCCAGCCTGCTTTCTACCGTTTGCGGGTAGAGAAGTATGCCAGCGGCGACACTCCCCGGCAATAGCCGCGCTCCAGTGGCCGGCCATTCGCCCATGTATAATGGCTGCCCCCGGGCATCGCCTCGGGAGAGAGGAAGCAAACAATGGCCGCTCCATCTCACGGCACAAAACCTTCACCGGAACGAATTTTCAGCACCTTGACGGCCTTTCAACAAACCGAGGCGCTCAAGGCCGCCATCGAGTTGGACATCTTCACGAAGATCGGTGAAGGCGCAAACGAAGCGAGCACGCTGGCAAAAGCCATCGGGGCTTCCGAGCGCGGCACGCGGATTCTTGCCGACTACCTGACCGTTTTTGGTTTTCTGACCAAGCAAGACAATCGCTACGCGCTCACCCAGGATTCCGCCGTCTTTCTCGATCGCCGCTCGCCGGCCTACATGGGCTCGATAGCAAACTTTCTCGCTGCGGAGAGGCACCGCGAGAGCTTTGGCGCTCTGGCGCAGGCGGTCCGCACAGGCGGCACCGCAACGGGCAACGGCGACAACACCAAGCCACGCGATGAAGTTTGGGTGGAGTTCGCCAAGTCCATGGGCCCATTGGCCGTACCTGCTGCGGAATTCATCGCGGGTTTGACCGGCGCCGCCGAAGGCAAACCCTGTAAGGTGCTGGACATCGCCGCTGGACACGGGATGTTCGGGGTCACCATCGCCAGGCGTAATCCGAACGCGCAAGTCGTCGCCTTGGATTGGCCGGCAGTGCTGGAAGTCGCTCAACAAAACGCAAAGAAGCTCGGCGTCGCGGAGCGCATCAGCGTGCGCCCCGGCAGCGCGTTCGAGACCGATCTGGGCGAAGGCTACGACTACGTGCTGCTTACCAACATCCTTCATCACTTTGATCCGCCGGGCTGCGAGAAACTCATGCGCCGCGTTCAGGCGGCCTTGAAACCTGGTGGAAAGGCCATCACGCTGGAGTTCGTGCCCAACGAAGACCGCGTGTCGCCTCCGATTCCGGCAGCGTTTAGCCTGGTCATGTTAGCGAACACGGATGCGGGTCAAGCCTACACATTCTCCGAGTATGAAAGAATGTTTCGGAATACGGGCTTTGCGAAGACCACGCTGCATGCGGTTCCAGACATGCCAAACCAGGTTCTCGTCTCGGAGAAATAGAGACGTCCCGGAGAGACAGACTTGAAGAAGAAGAAACCAGCCAAACGCGCGGCGAGCAAAAAGCGCCTAAATACAAACGACAACGCGGTATTGCGCGAACAGCTCGTCTATCTTCTGAAAGGCGGAGGCGCGCACGTGCAGTTCATGGATGCGCTCGAGGGCTTTCCCGCGGGGAAGCGCGGAACGTACGCGCAAGGATTGCCGCACACCGGGTGGCAGCTTCTCGAGCACGTGCGCATCGCCCAGTGGGACATTCTGGAGTTCAGCCGCAATCCAAAGCACGTCTCGCCGGAATTTCCGGAGGGCTATTGGCCCAAAACGCCCGCACCGCGCACCGAAGAGGAATGGACCGACAGCGTGTGGGCGTTCCGGCGCGACCTCCGGGAAATGGTCCGGCTGGTGCAAAATCCGCGCACCAATCTGTGCGCGAAAATTCCTCACGGCGATGGACAAACCATCTTGCGCGAAGCTCTGGTCCTCGCGGACCACAATTCGTACCACTTGGGGCAGCTCGTGGACCTGCGGCGGGCGCTGGGGTCTTGGCCGGAAGAATGAAGCCTGATGCGATGAAGTAATGAAGTAACGAAGTAACGACGGGCGCACAGCCAAAAATGGCTGTGCCACAGTACTTTTTCCGCAAGCTGTTCAGTAGGGTGTTTTGTTCTCTTGCTTCTTCCAAGCGTAAAAAATCGAGAGAGATTCTTCGCGAAGAAGCTGCGTCATGGAAATGCGGCGCGCCGCGTGGGGCTGCGTCAGCTCTTCGTAGATGAAAGCGTCATCGAACCCCGCCGCGGCCGCGTCGGCGGCGCCGCCGGCGTAGAACACACGTGCCGGACGCGCCCAATAGATCGCGCCCAGGCACATCGGACAGGGCTCACACGTGGTGTAAAGATCGCAGCCGGCGAGCTGAAAATCGCCGAGTGCGCGACACGCTTCGCGAATCGCGACAACTTCTGCGTGCGCGGTCGGATCGTTGGTCGAGGTAACGCGGTTCGCACCTTCCGCGATGATTCTCCCCTCTTTCACGATCACGGCGGCAAACGGGCCGCCGCCGGAATGGACATTGTCGAGCGCCAGGGCGATGGCGCGACGCATGAAGTCTGCTGACATGGTTGAATACCGTTCCCGGATTCAGATTGCCCTTGTCTGTGGAAAATCGCAATGCGACAGACGCGGGGACGCATAGGAATGTTCACCTCCTGCGGTGGCGTGCTGGCCGGAGCGGGGCGGCAGCAGGCGGAACTTGCAAGAAATGGAATTGGCGGTAGGATGTAGCGTGACAATTGGCGGACAACGCCAGCCAGCAAACCTGGGAGGACTCCCATGATCCGCATCGAAAACGTGAGCCGTCGTGGATTCCTGAAGGGCATGGCCGGAGCGAGCGCGTTTGTGTTGAGCGTTCGGGTCCTGCCGGAGCAACTGTTTGCCGAAACCGCAGCGGGCGCTGATCCCGTGGGGCCGATGGCGAAGGCAGCGCTGCAACCGAGCGTGTATCTGGCGATCGATACGGATGGAACCACGTACGTGGTCGCGCACCGTTCGGAGATGGGGAATGGCGTGCGAACGTCGTTGCCGCGAATCGTTGCGGACGAGTTGGACGCCGACTGGGCGCGGGTGAAGGTGGTACAGGCAACTGGAGATGAGAAGTACGGCGACCAGGACACAGACGGCTCGCATTCCGTGGTGACTTTTTTCATCCCGCTGCGCGAGGCGGGCGCCTCGGCGCGGCTGATGCTAGTGCGGGCGGCAGCGCAACAATGGAGTGTGCCGGTTGCGGAATGCTCGACGGAGTTGCACACCGTAGTGCATAAGAAATCCGGGAAGAAATTGGGCTACGGCGAGTTGGCAGCGGCAGCGTCCAAGCTGGACGTGCCGAAGAAAGGAGAGTTGCAACTGAAGCCGCCGAGCGAGTGGCGATACATCGGAAAAGACGCACCGCTCTACGATTTGAAGGATCTGGTCACAGGAAAAGGCATGTACGGCCAGGACACGCGAATGGATGGGATGCTGTATGCCAGCGTGATGCACCCGCCGGTGCTGGGTACTTCTCCGAAATCGATCGACGACAAAGCAGCGCTGGGCGTCCCAGGAGTAAAGCAAACGGTGACGATCGACACCTTCAAGCCGCCGGTAGTGTTTAAGCCGCTGGGCGGCGTTGCGGTGCTCGCGGATAACACCTGGGCGGCGATGCAGGGCCGAAAGAAACTGAAGGTGGAGTGGGAAAAGAACTCGCACAGCAACTACAACTCGGACGAATACAAGAAAGAATTGGTGGAGACCGCGCGCAAGCCGGGAAAGGTTGTGCGTGAAGTCGGCAACGTCGACGCAGCCTTTGCGAAGGGCGGCAAGGTCGTGGAAGCGGAATACTACGCGCCGTTGCTGGCGCATGCTTCGATGGAACCGCCGGCGGCATTGGCGGTGTATCGCGACGGCAAAGTAGAAGCTTGGGCGCCGACGCAGGGTCCGGTAGGCGCACGGGACGCGATCGCCGAGGCTGTGGGGGCAAAGAAGGAAGACGTGACGGTGCACGTTACGCTGCTGGGCGGAGCGTTTGGCAGAAAATCGTTCCCGGATTTTGCGGTGGAAGCGGCAGTTTTGTCGAAGAAGACGGGAAAACCGGTGAAGGTCGTGTGGAGCCGCGAGGACGATATCAAGTTTGACTCGTACCACTCCGTCTCCGCGATATACATGAAGGCGACGTTGGGACCTGACGGGAAGCCGACGGCGTGGCTGCAGCGGACGGTGTTTCCTCCGATTGGATCGACATTCGATGCGACGGCCGTGTATTCAGCGGCGGACGAACTTGGTCTGGGCTTCAGCGATCTGCCGTATGCGATTCCGAACCATCGCTCGGAAAACGGACCGGCGACGGCGCACGTGCGCATCGGCTGGTTCCGCTCGGTGGCGAATATTTATCATGCGTTCGGCATTCAGTCTTTCTCTGACGAGCTGGCGCAAGCGGCGGGCAAAGATCCGGTGGAGTACACGCTGGGGCTTTTGGGACCCGATCGCATTATCCCGAAAGAAGAGCTGCCGAAGGACTATACAAACTATGGCGGTGATTACACGCGGTATCCGATCGACACGGCGCGATTCCGCCGCGTGGTTCAGATGGCGGCGGAAAAGTCCGGCTGGGGCAAGAAAAAACTGGGGAACGGAGCTGGGATGGGAATCGCGATGCATCGCAGCTTCCTGACCTACGTAGCGTCCGTCGTAACAATGCATGTCGATGATGCTGGCCGCGCGCACATCGATCGAGTGGACACGGCGCTGGATGCCGGCACGGTCGTGAATCCGGAGATGGTGCGGAACCAGTTCGAGGGTGCGGCCACGATGGGCACCAGCATTGCGTTCTTCGGAGAAATCACGGCGACGAATGGCGCGGTCGATCAATCCAACTTCGATGATTATCAGATGGCGCGAATGAACAACGCGCCACGCGAAACCCACGTGCACATCGTGCAGAGCGACGCGCCTCCAGGCGGCGTGGGCGAGCCAGGGTTGCCGGCATTTGCTCCGGCGTTGTGCAACGCGATTTTTGCAGCTACGGGCAAGCGCATTCGCGAGTTGCCGCTGAGCAAGGCCGGACTGGCGTAGGATTTTTTCGACGGGGCGCGATTGCTTTCGGGCGATGCTTCAGTCATTCGATGTTGCCAAGCTGGGTCGCAGCAGTGCTGCGCCCCTACAAAAACCGTCGGCGCTGCACTCTTACTGACTCGCTTCTTGGTTTTGTGTACCGCTGTGCTGAACGGTTTGTCTCCTGCTTTCGCTCAACGCAGACCTGTCCTTCCGCAGATCGACCTGCCGCATCCGTACTACTACCGCGAAATGTATCTTCCGCAACTGACCAGCGGGCCCGGCAGCGTGGCGTGGTCGCCGGATTCGCGCGAAGTGGTGTACTCGATGGCGGGATCGCTGTGGCGGCAAGGAATTGATTCGAATGAGGCGCAGCAATTGACCGACGGTCCGGGCTACGACTATCAGCCGGACTGGTCGCCGGACGGGAAATCGGTGGTGTACTGCTCGTATCAGAAGGATGCGATGGAGCTGTGGCTGCTGGATATGGCGACGGGGAAAACGCGGCAGCTTACCGAAGACGGAGCGGTGAACGTGGAGCCGCGGTGGTCGCCGGACGGAAAACGAATCGCGTACGTTTCCACTGCATACAACAAACGTTTCCATATTTTCGCAGCCGAGGTGCGCGACGCCAAGCTTGCAAACGCCACGCGGCTGACGGAGGAAACGAAGAGTCCGCTGCCGCGCTACTACTACGCGGCGATTGACACGGAGATCAGTCCGGTATGGTCGCGCGACGGCGAGGACATCATTTTTGTTTCGAATCGCGGGCACATGTACGGCACGGGCGGATTTTGGCGGATGAAGGCGCGGCCGGGTGCGGAGGCCCACGAGTTTCACTATGAAGAGACAACGTGGAAGGCACGGCCGGACATTTCGCCGGATGGGTCGAAGATCGTTTTCAGCTCGTATCTGGGGCGGCAGTGGCATCAGCTTTGGGTGATACCGGCGAACGGGGGCGACGCGTTTCCGGTGTCGTACGGCGAGTGGGATGAGACCTACGTGCGATGGTCGCCGGATGGAAAGCGATTGGCGTTCATTTCAAACCGCAATGGAAACACGGAATTGTGGCTCCAAGCGATTCCGGGCGGGGCGCAAAGGAGACTTGTAGTTCGCGAGCGGAAATATCTTCGGCCACACACGCGCATACAAATACGAGTTGTCACTTCGGGTGGTGCATTGACCGCGTCGCGAATCTCCGTGACGGACGAGGCTGGACGCTTTTACGCTCCAGAAAATTCGTGGATCAGCGGAGACGCGGGATTTGACAGGGCGGAGCGGCCGTTCGAGGCACACTACTTTCACACGGCCGGTTTTGACGAAGTGGAAGTTCCTACGGGAAAACTCAACATCGAGGTGATGAAGGGATTCGAGTATCACCTGGAACGCAGGACGGTGGAAGCACGGGCTGGACAAACGGCGGAGATGACGGTGACGCTGAAACCGTTGGGAAAGACGGAGAGCGGCAGCGGCCGCCAGTGGGTGAGCAGCGATCTGCATATCCATATGAACTACGGCGGGACTTATCGAAACACGCCGGCGCACTTAATTCAGCAAGCGGAAGCAGAAAATCTGGGAATCGCGAACAACCTGATCGTCAACAAAGAGCAGAGAATTCCGGACATCGCGTATGCGGGGAAGCAAGTGGACCCCGCATCGAACGAGCGGACGCTGGTGGTTCACGGGCAAGAATTTCACACGACGCAGTGGGGACATCTGGACCTGCTGAACATTCGAGCGAACATTCTGCTGCCGGGCTATGCAGGGTATCCGAACACGGCGGCGGCGAGCTTGTTTCCGACGAACGCCGATGTCAGCGACATGGCCCACGCGCAGGGGGCGGTGGTGGGTTACGCGCACCCGTTCGATGAGGACCCGGCGCAGGTGCCGAGGCGGCAGGAAGACGCACCGGAAGAATTTGCGGCGGACGTGGCGCTGGGGAAGGTCGACTACTTGGAGGTGGTGGGATTCAATGATTACCGGTCGACGGCGGCGGTGTGGTACCGGTTGCTGAATCTTGGTTTTCGGATCCCGGCGGGTGCGGGAACGGATGCGATGGCGAATTTCGCATCGCTGCGCGGGCCGGTGGGGCTAGACCGAGTCTATGCACGGGTACCGGAAGGGCCGGTGAAGATGGAAGCGTGGCTTGCGGAGTTGAAGAAGGGGCGGACGTTTGGGACAAACGGGCCGCTGCTGGATTTTTCGTTGGGTGGGAAGGAAATTGGCGGGGAGTTGAAGTTTGATGGGTCGCAGACGGAGGTTCCGTTCAAAGCGGCTTTGCGTTCGATTGTGCCGGTCGATCATCTGGAGATCGTTTGCGGCGGGGAGAAGGCGGCGGCAAGCAGCCGCACTCCATATATGGTGCAGACGCTATCCATGAATTCGACGCGAAATGAGGCGGACGTGAGCGGGACGCTGGGGCTGACAGAGAGTGGGTGGTGTGTGCTGCGGGCGTCGAGCGACAAGGCAGAGTATCCGGTGCTGGAAAACTACGTGTATGCGACGACGAGCCCGATTTACGTGACGATCGGTGACAAGAGACCGAGGTCGCGCGAAGATGCGAGGTATTTTGTGGCGTGGATGGAGCGGGTCATTGGGATGACAGAGCGCTATCCGGATTGGAATTCAGCGGGGGAGAAGGAGAGTGTGCTGGGGCGGTTGCGGCAGGCGAAGGCAGTGTACGAAAAACTGCGGTGACTCGGCGGGTCCTGCGCGGGGAGCCTAGAACGTTTCTTCAGGGCAAAGACGTTGCTGAAGAACTTGTTTGGAGAGGACAGTTGAAGTTGTGTGCGGAAAGCATCCAAACAATAAGTGAGTGCAAGGGTTGGAGTTGAGGTTCTTCGGGCATCCTCGTCGGATGCCCTCAGAATGACAGTTTTGGCTTTCACGGGAGCCAAAAAAAAGCACCGCGGCCAGGATGACCGCGGTGCCGGAAACGCTGCGAAGAACGCCGATTGAGTTAGCGGATGACCTCGATGGCTTCCTCAATGTGACGATGCGCTTTGTCGATGTGTTCCAGGGCACGCTGTTGGAGACCCTGGGCGTAGCCGTTATCTTCCTCTTGGGCGACGTCGTTGTGGGCTTTGTTCACCAACTCCAAGGCGCGGTGAAGGCGGCCGGGCCAATCCGTGCGCGCGTCAACGGGTGCGTGATCGTTCAGGTCTTTGCCGTCGTCAATGGAGGCCTTCTTGATCTCCGCGATGGCGTCGTCGATTTCGTGGATGGCTTTCTTTTCCTGTTCGCGCAATTCCCCACCGTCGGGGCGCTGCAAGTGAGCTCTGGCAGCACGCAAATCAGAAAGGGCATGCAGGTAAGCCGGATGCTCGCGCCCGGGCGCCGGAGATGCAGAGGCGTAGGCGGGAACGAAGAGCAGCACGGCCAGAAACGTCAGTGCGAGCTTGCTGATGTTCTTCATCTTTCGTCATTCTCCTATTCGATAGAATTGCTGGGTTGAGCCTGGCGTGAATCCAACGTAGCGTGCAAAGAGTGGCCGGGCAAGAATCCGGCTCCGGGCCAGACGCGGGTTGTGTAACTGACCTTTGGTACAGGCGGCTGGCGGCGTGCAGCAAATCTTTGCGGGGAAGGAGCGTCCGTGCAGGAGCGGAAATTTCGATCGAGCGAAGCAAAATCGCTGCAGCCTAGGCGCGGGGAGTTTGGGGTTATTTTTTTGGCAAGCTGGTAGACTGCATCCCGTAAATCCGGCTGTGGGTGCGACCGTTCGAAAGGGCACAGGGGAAACGACATGCTGCAACGGGAATCGGAGCGGGCGTTTCGGGTGGGAATCGCCGGTCCGGTGGGCTCCGGCAAAACTGCGCTGGTGGACCGGCTGAGCCGGCGGCTGTGGCCCAAGTACAACCTGGCGGTGGTGACCAACGACATCTATACGAAGGAAGACGCGGAGTTTTTGCTGCGGCAAGGCGTGCTGCCCGCGGAGCGCGTGCGGGGAGTGGAGACCGGGGCGTGTCCGCACTCGGCGATCCGCGAGGACGCGTCGATGAATTTGCAGGCGATTGCGGAGCTGGAGGACAGCCTCCCGGGACTGGAACTGATTTTTGTGGAGAGTGGCGGCGACAACTTGGCGGCGGCGTTCAGTCCGGAACTGGTGGACGTGTGGATCTACGTGATCGACGTGGCGGGAGGGGACAAGATACCGCGCAAGGGTGGGCCTGGAATTACGCGATCGGATTTGCTGGTGATCAATAAGATCGATCTTGCGCCCTACGTGGGGGCTTCGCTGGAGGTGATGGAGCGAGACTCGCGGAAGATGAGAGGCGAACGGATATTTTTGTTTACGAATTTGCGAGAAGATGTGGGGCTGGATCGGGTGATTTCGTGGCTGGAGGAGAAAGTTGGAGCGCCGGCGGGTTCGCGGCGGATGCTGATTGATGCGCATGCGCCGTATGTAGGCACGCCGCATTCGCACGGACCGGGTGAGCATGGGCATTCGCATTAGAGGCTGATAGGTTTGAGCGCGAACGGCGTCGCTCCTGCAGCAGAGCGGGGTGAAGTTCACGCTGAGATCCTTCGGCTACCCTCGTCGGGTAGCCTCAGGATGACAATCGGGCGGTGGTTGGGGTTGAGGACAACAGGCGGCCACAACCAGTGGATGTCGCTGTGAGATACGTGGCGCTTGATCTAAACCGCGCCGTCTGAAGACGGCGGCTACAGGGTAAGGATCGACTGAGGGGAAGCAGTGAGTGAGCTTGAGGTGAAGATTGGCGAGTTGCGGCTGTTGCAGTTGGCGGATAGTGCGCTGCCAATTGGGGGGCTGGCGCATTCGTTTGGGTTGGAGTCGCTGGTGGCGGGGGACTTGTTGGGGGTTGGGGAGTTGGCGGAGTTTTTGCGGGGATTTTTGGAAGAGGCGGGGTTGGTGGAGGCGGTGTTTTGCAGGGAGGGGTTTCGGGTGGGGAGTGGAGGGAGTGGTGAAGGATGGTTGAGTGGCGCTGGAGACGAAAGCGCCCGCTTCGGAAAGCGGCCGCTACATTTGCATGAACCGTTGACCGATGATTTCAGAAAACAGTGGGTGGGGCTTAACGACAGGTTGAGCGCGATGAAGATGGCGAGAGAGAGCCGGGTGGGGAGTGCGTCACTGGGGGCGAATTTTTTGAGGGCGGTGGCGGGGCTTGGGGACTTTGCGATTGTGGGAGAAGCGTTGCGGAGTTCGAAGGAAGCGGGGGGCTTGATTCATCACAGTGTGGCGTTTGGGTTGGCGGGCGGAGTATTGGGATTTGCGGAGGATCGCACGGTGCTGGCTTACCTGCATCAGTGTGTTGCGAGCCAGGTTTCGGCGTGCCAGCGGCTCTTGCCTTTAGGGCAAAGCGCGGCGACGAGAATTCTGTGGGACTTGAAGCCGGCGATGATCGAGGCAGCGAAACGCAGCTCTACTTGTGCGGTGGAGGATGCATCGTGCTTCATGCCGCTGCTGGATTGGGGCGCGATGGAGCATCCGGCGCTGACGACGCGACTGTTCATCAGCTGAGGCCGGGCGATGGGGACGAAGGCCAGCGTTGCGGGAACGGAGCGGAGAAGTAAGCAGGCGGTTGCGGCGCGGAGTTACGTTCAAGCTGAGCTGCGGCTGGAGTTTGCGCGGGACGACGCGACGGCGCAGACGGTGTTGGCGGCGAGCCGTCAGGAGCCGCCGCTGCGAGTGGTGCGGGCGTTTCGGCAGGAAGATGGGGCGGCGCTGGTTCATCTTCACAATGTGTCGGGCGGGTTGCTGGGCGGAGACCATCTGGCACTCATGGTAACCGTCGGTGCGGGCGCTTCGGTACAGATCACGACGACCGGTGCTACGCGGATTTACCGGCCGCGCGTGGAAGCGAAGGTCACGACGCAGTCGAATGAGATTACCGTCGGGGAAGGCGGGCTGCTCGAGTATCTGCCGGATGCGGTGATCCCGTTTGCAGGAGCGCGCTTTTCGCAGCGGACGGCGATTCGGCTTGCGGAAGGTGCGGGGTTGTTCTGGTGGGAGATTTTGGCGCCGGGGCGGGAAGCGCGCGGCGAGGTTTTTGAATATGAAAGCGTGGAGCTGAAGACGGATTTGTCGGCGGGCGGGCGGCTCATCGCGGTGGAACGCGTTCGGCTGGAGCCGCGAAGTCGCAGGCTCTCGTCTTTGGCGCGGCTTGGTGGGTACCGCACGTGGGCGACATTTTATATTTGCCGCGTGGGGTTGGGGTCGGCGGAGTGGCTGGAGATTGAGAGAGAGCTTCGGGAAACTCTCGAGTTGTTGAACCGGCGGGAGGATGCGCTGTGGGGAATCAGCACGCTGACGGCGCATGGATTGATGGTGCGTTGCGTGGCGAAGCGGGGGCGGGATGTTCTGCGTGGGCTGCAGGAAGTGTGGCGTGCGGCGAAATGGCGATTGTATGGGCGCGAGACGGTGATGCCGCGAAAGGTGAATTGATGGGCGGGTCGCGGTTGCGGCTGACAGGGACGCGCTAAAGCGCGCCCCTACATTGGGTGGGAAGTGGACGTTTCGGGGAGAGGGCTGAATTGCATTTAACACCACGCGAACAAGAAAAATTGATGATCGCGTTTGCGGCGGATCTGGCGCGGCGGCGGCAGGCTCGCGGGTTGAAGTTGAACTATGTGGAGGCGGTGGCGATTTTGTCGGCTGAAGTGATGGAGGCGGCGCGGGACGGGAAGAGTGTGGCGGAGATCATGAGTTTCGGGGGAAGCATTTTGAAGCGGGAGCAGGTGATGGAGGGTGTGGCGGAAATGATTCATGAGGTGCAGGTGGAGGCGACGTTTCCGGACGGGACGAAATTGGTGACGATTCACGATCCGATCCGGTGAGGCGGCGGGGGCTTGCGGCAAGACGCGATGGTTGAGGTCCTTCGGCTGCCCTTGTCGGGTAGCCTCAGGATGACAGGTCTTTGCTTTGCGGATGAATTGGTTACGACGCGATGGTGAAGGAGCGGGGATGAGGCCGGGTGAGTATTTTTTGGATGAGGCGGCGGGGGCGATTCAGGCGAATGCGGGGCGCAGGACGGTGCCGGTTACGGTGAAGAATGGCGGGGACCGGCCGATTCAGGTGGGGAGCCACTATCATTTTTTTGAGACGAACCGAGCATTGGGGTTCGATCGGGCGACGGCGTATGGAATGCGGTTGAACATTGCGGCTGGGACGGCGGTTCGCTTCGAGCCGGGAGAAGAAAAAGAAGTGGAGCTTACGGAGTTTGGGGGCGGGAAGGTGATTCACGGCTTCAACGGGTTGGTGGAAGGTGAGCTCGGCGCGGCGGGAGCGCGAGAGCGGGCGATCGAACGGGCGAGACAAGAGGGATTTTCGTTTGATGGAGAGGAGAAACTGCGTTGAGCTTGAACATTCCTCGCCGGACGTACGCCGACCTCTATGGTCCGACAAAGGGCGACCGGATTCGCCTGGCGGATACGGAATTGGTGATCGAGGTCGAGAAGGATTTTACGCACTACGGCGATGAGATCACGTTTGGCGGCGGAAAAGTAATCCGCGACGGGATGGGGCAGAGCAGCAGCGCTTTGCGGGAGGGCGAGCGCGGAGCGCTGGATCTGGTCATCACGAATGCTGTGATTCTGGATCATTGGGGAATCGTGAAGGCGGATATCGGGATCAAGAATGGGCGCATCGTGAAAGTGGGAAAAGCGGGAAACCCGGACACGATGGACGGGGTCGATCCGGAGTTGGTGGTCGGCGCGGGAACGGAAGTGATTGCCGGAGAGAATCTGATCGTTACAGCGGGCGGAGTGGACAGCCATATCCACTTCATTTCGCCGCAGCAGGTGTATGCGGCAATTTCGAACGGCACGACGACGATGGTCGGAGGGGGAACCGGTCCGGCGACGGGAACGGCGGCGACGACGTGTACGCCTGGCGCGTGGAACTTGGCGCGTATGCTGCAAGCTGCGGAGGCCTGGCCGCTGAACTTCGGATTTTTGGGCAAAGGGAACGCGGCCATTGGCGCGCCGCTTGCGGAACAGATCGAAGCGGGCGCGTGCGGGCTGAAGCTGCATGAGGATTGGGGGACGACGCCGGCGGCGATCGATGCGTGTCTAAAGGTCGCGGACGAGTTTGACGTGCAGGCGGCGATTCATACGGACACGATCAACGAGGCAGGTTTTCTGGAGGCGACGGTAGCGGCGATCAAGGGACGCGCGATTCATACCTATCACACGGAGGGGGCGGGCGGAGGGCACGCTCCCGACATCATCGCGATTGCTTCCTATCCGAATATTTTGCCGTCTTCGACGAATCCGACGCGGCCTTTCACGGTGAACACGATTGCAGAGCATCTGGACATGCTCATGGTGTGCCACCACTTGAATCCGCAGGTGCCGGAGGATGTGGCGTTCGCGGAGAGCCGCATCCGGCCGGAAACCATCGCGGCGGAAGATATTCTGCACGACATGGGCGTGCTGAGCATGCTGTCGAGCGATTCGCAGGCGATGGGGCGGATCGGTGAAGTTGTGATTCGCACGTGGCAAACGGCGCACAAGATGAAAGTGCAGCGCGGGCCGCTGAAGGGAGACTCCAGCCGCAACGACAACTTCCGGGCGAAACGATATGTGGCGAAGTACACGATCAATCCGGCGATTACGCATGGCATGGCGAGTGAGATCGGGTCGATTGAGCCAGGGAAGCTGGCGGACGTGGTGTTGTGGAAGCCGGCGTTTTTTGGCGTGAAACCGGAAATGATCGTGAAGGGCGGGTTTATCGCGTGGAGCGCGATGGGCGATCCGAATGCTTCGATCCCGACGCCACAGCCGGTGTTGTACCGGCCGATGTTTGGGAGCTTCGGCGGAGCGCCGGCGGCGACCAGCGTGACGTTTGTCTCACAGGCGGCTGTTTCGGGAGGCTTGGCGCAGAAGCTGGGGCTGAAGAAGAAAACTGCGGCGGTGCGGAATTGCCGGCGCATCGGAAAGAAAGACATGGTGCACAACAGCGCCACACCGAAGATTGAAGTGGATCCGGAGACGTATGAGGTGCGAGTGGACGGGGAGTTGATCACGTGCGAACCAGCGCAGGTTTTGCCGATGGCGCAGCGATACTTTTTGTTTTGAGGCCCACCGAGTGCTGATTGGCTAATTGACCGTGAAAGCGCGCCCTGTAGTAGGATGGCAGACGCTTCACCTGGGGGAGAGAAATGGCCAAGAAAAGCAAACTTACTCAAGTGGCAGTGAGGATTGGCAGAGCAGTAGGCAAGGCCGATCGCACCGCTCACAAAGTAGCGAAGGCCGGAGTGGTAGCCAAGAAAGAGCTCGAGGACATCTCGAAGCAGGTGGACGCACTGAAGCGTCGACTACAGAAGACAACGAAGCGCCTGAGGGCCGCGCTGAGCTGATGCGAACACAAGAGGGAGCACTACGGGCCGGGATATTGATCTTGAGCCTGGCCTCGAGTGCGTTTGCACAGTGGAATCCGTTGAACCCTGTTGCGGAAGTGAAGCAACAGGAAAACGGTGTGGTGCTGGGCATGCGGGCTGGGACGTTGCGCCTGCAGATATGCTCCGATTCGATCGTGCGCGTGACGTACGCGCCGGGATCTACCCTTCCGGACACACCTCAATACGTCATCACCAAAACGAATTGGCCCGCGATGCAGTGGACGATGCAGTCCGACGAGAAGGACGTTACGTTGGTTACGCCGCGTCTGAAGGTCACCATCACGCGCAAGGACGGGACGATTCTTTTTAGCGACGCCGCAGGGAAGAAGCTTTTTCAGGACTATGACCGGACGCTGACCCCGGTGGAGGTAAACGGCGAGAAGACTTATCACTCGGAAGTGTTCTCGAACCTGTGGGATTCGACTGAAGCGTTCTATGGCCTTGGGCAGCATCAAGCGGGCGTGTGGAACTATCACGGCGAAGCGGTCGATCTTTCGCAGGACAACACGAACATCTCGGTGCCAATGTTTCTTTCGAGCAATGGGTACGGAATCTTTTGGAATAACTCATCGAGAAGCCGGTTCAATAACCGGTTTCCACACGCGCTCTATCTGAGCTCGGAAGTGGCCGATACGGTCGACTACTACTTCTTGTACGGGCCGGAGTTCGACAAAATCATCTCCGCCTACCGGGAAATGACGGGCGCGGCGCCGATGTTTGGCAAGTGGGCCTACGGTTTCTGGCAGTGCAAGAACAAGTACGAATCGCAGGCGGAGATTTTGGGCGTCGCCCACAAGTATCGCGAGTTACACATTCCGGTGGATGACATCGTGCAGGATTGGTTCTGGTGGAACACGATGGGCGAGCCGGTATTCAACAAGAACTATCCGGACCCGAAAGGGATGATTGACGACCTGCACAAGAATCATTTTCACGTCATGTTTTCGTTTTGGCCGTACTTCCGGCCGGGTTCGCCGGTGTACGAAGACATGGAGAAGCGCGGTTACTTCGTCGACCGCACGAGGGTCAGCGGGTTCCATCCAGCCGGGCAGGCTCTCTACGATGCTTTTAATCCGGCAGCGCGCAAATACTATTGGCAACTGATCGATAAGGGGCTCTTTGAGATTGGCGCGGACGCTTGGTGGCTCGACACCGACGAGCCAGAGACTGAAGGCCGCGAAGCCAGCGTGCTGGTGAACAACAAAGTGGCGCTTGGCAGCGGCGCGCGCTATGCGAATCTCTATTCGTTGATGACTACCAAGAGCGTGTATGAAGGGCAGCGAAGCGCATCCGATCAAAAGCGAGTCTTCATTCTCTCGCGGTCCGCGTTTGCGGGAGCGCAGCGGAATGCGATCACCGCCTGGTCGGGGGACGTGGAGTCGAACTGGCTGAGTTTTGCGCGCCAGATTCCGGCGGGGCTGAATTTCGAGCTGTCGGGGATCCCGTATTGGACCACGGATATCGGCGGGTTCATCATCGGCAATCCTGATGATCCGGCGTATCGAGAGCTTTTTGTGCGCTGGTTCGAGTACGGCGCGTTTTGTCCGATTTTCCGTTTGCATGGGACGCGCACCCCGAATCAGAACGAGCTGTGGTCGTATGGACCGGAGGCGCAAACAATCCTGACGAGTTTCGATCGCCTGCGCTACCGGCTGATGCCGTACATCTACTCGCTTGCGTGGAAGACCACGAGTGAGAATTACACGCCGATGCGCGGGTTGGCGATGGATTTCCGCACGGATGTGCGCGCGCTCAACGTTGGCGATGAGTTCTTGTTCGGGCCGGCGATCTTGGTGAATCCCGTCACCGAGCCCGGCGCCACATCCCGCCGCGTCTATCTGCCGAAAGCGCGATGGTATGACTTCTGGACGGGAAGCGGAGTTGACGGCGGAGTCGTGATCGACGCGGCCGCGTCGTTGAATCGCATCCCGCTCTACGTGCGCGCGGGCTCGATTGTGCCGATGGGGCCGGACCTGGAATACGCGACGGAAAAGCCCGCCGATCCTATCGAGTTGCGAGTGTACCCAGGCGCCGACGCGAGCTTCACACTATACGAAGATGTGAACGACAACTACGACTACGAGAAAGGCGTGCACGCCACGATTCCCGTTTTGTGGGACGATGCGAACCGAAAGCTGACCATCGGCGACCGCCAGGGAGGTTTTCCCGGCATGCTGGAGCGTCGCGCGTTTCGTGTGGTGTTCGTAGGCGACGGCCACGGCGTCGGGATCGATCTGACGGCTCAGCCAGACAAGGTGGTCGAGTATTCCGGCAGGCAGATTACTGTCGTGCGGTAGGAGAGACACGATGGAGCGCCCGCGACTGCCCGGAGTATGATAAAGTTATGCAGATGAACGTCCTATCCACCATGGCGATGTGTTGTTGTCCTTCCTCCACAATCGTGTGAGCTGACGCTCTCTTCCTGAAGTAATTCTGTTCGACAAATGCATCAGCTTCCACCCGGCGTACTCCGGAAATCGTTCCAGGATCTCGTCCGTTGCTTTCCCAATTAGAAAAAAAAATAATCAAGGAGCGCCCGATGATTCAACAAGTGAACGTAAAGAAAACGCATCACCGAATTCTTATTCTGGGTGGTGGGACGGCCGGGATCATCACTGCCAGCTTGCTCCGACGCGCTGGCCAGGCCGACATCGCCATCCTCGAACCCTCCCACCAGCACTTTTACCAGCCGCTTTGGACATTGGTGGGCGCTGGCGTAGTCCCTGCAAAAATAACCAGCCGCAGCGAAGCTCGCTACATTCCGAAGGGAGTTCACTGGATTCACGGACGGGGTTCGGAAGTCGCACCCGATCAGCAGATTGTGACCACAGAGTCCGGCGCCAAGATCGGCTATGACTTCCTCGTGGTTGCGACCGGCGCACAATTGAACTGGAACGCCATCCCTGGTCTCGAAGATGCCATCCTCCGAGGAGACGCCTCGAGCAACTACGCGTATCACCTGGCGCCGAAAACCTGGGATTTGATCCGTAACTTTAAAGGTGGCACCGCTCTGTTTCACATGCCAGGCACGCCCGCCAAATGCCCAGGAGCACCCCAGAAGATCATGTATTTGGCTGCCGATTATTTCAGGAAGAAAGGACTCGGACGCCGCGTGCAAGTCATTTATGGCTCTGGCTTGGCTGCGATCTATGGAGTCAAGGAATACGCAGCCGTGCTGGACCGAGTGATCCAGCGCTATGGCATAGATGCGCGTTTCAACCACGAACTGGTCGAGATCCTGCCCGAGAAAAAAGAAGCCGTCTTTCAGGCCAAGAGTGATTCGGCAGGACAGCGGACTACGATCCCATACGACTTTCTGCACGCCGTCCCGCCCCACAGCGCGCCGGATTTCATCCGGCAGAGCCCGTTAGCCGACCCCCTGAAACCCCAGGAAGGCTGGGTCAAGGTCGACAAGCACACAATGCAGCATGTGAACTACCCCAACGTTTTCGCTCTTGGCGACGTGGCAGGCACTCCCAACGCAAAAACCGGGGCGGCGGCATCGCGCCAGGCGCTCGTGGTGACGGCCAACCTCCTATCGGCACTCCAGAGCCAAGAGCCGCAAGCTCGTTACGACGGCTACATCGCTTGCCCCATCATTACTGGTTATGGCCGAATGCTGTTGTGCGAGGTTGACTACACGGGCAATCCGGCGCCGCGTATCCCCGGAATAAACACTTTCCGCGAGCGCTACGACATGTGGCTATTGAAGAAGTTTGGCCTACCCTGGCTGTATTGGAACGTGTTACTACGCGGCCGAAAAGTTCCCTTCCTCGAAGGGAAGCAATCGCTCCCAGAGGGGCACCGGCAGGAGCAATTGGCTTCTCGCTAGAGATCTCCTGAGCGAGAAAGCAATCCTTCCAGCCGCATCGCGCGCAGGATCACGCTTGCAGAAGTTTTTCAATCACATCGGCGGCGTTGTAAACCGCTCCGTTTGCTGGCAAAAAGGATGGAATTTCGCTCAGGTCATCTCCGGAGGTGACCAGTCCACTTTCAACGTATTTTCCGCGGCGTACTTGAGGATGTCCAATGTTTGCCACCAGCGCGTTACACAGGCACTTTCGCCCCACCGTGTCCTCCACTTTTCCTCCCTTGGACACATACACGCTCACGGGCTCTCCAGGGCAGCGATAATCAATCGTGCCCGCTTTAGTCCTGTACGCCTCGCGCAAATAGCCGAGATCGCAAATGCGCGGTCTGGCCTCGTAGACTTCGCGCTCCGAAAGCGTGCCTTCTAACTTCGCTGTCTTGAATGGGTAACCCGTCGGAGAAGCCAAAGGATCGGTGAACACCTTGGCCTCCGCGGAAATCGCTTTCTTCAGAAGCGCCTGTTTGTAATCGTCGCGCAAGCCCGACTCGGCGCAGAACGCAAATGCGGTACCGACTTGCACGCCGGCTGCCCCCGCAGCCAGAGCTTCGCGCAGCTTTTCCGCGCTGCCGTATCCTCCGGCCAGCCAGAACGGCGCTCCCAATTCCCGCATCTTCTCCAGGTCAACTATGTCGCGGTCGCCATAGATGGGTTCACCCGCTTCGTTGAGCTGCAGCTTTCCACGGGGCGGCGCATTGTGCCCACCGGCCGTGGGCCCTTCGATCACGAATCCATCGACCTTGCCGTTCGCCTTTTTCAGCAATGTTACGGCAAGCGTGTTTGACGCGACGATGGCGAGAAAATTTGGGCGCAACAGCGGCGGAAGCTCCCCCTCCATAAAATCCCGCGGCGCAAAAGTAATCGTAGTGTCGTCGCCATCCTGTGCGCCCGTGACCTGCAGCGCGTAGCTGGCCGGCTCGTGATTGGCCAACCGGTCGAGGACTCCGGGAATTTTCAGCGGGATGCCTGCTCCCATCAGTACAAACGCAACGCCCGCGAGCATCGCTCCGTAAAGGGAAGGCAAGTGTGGAATCTGAACCTTTTCCAGATAGTTGATTCCCACAGGATTGTCATGACCTTTGCGCGCCAGATTTACCTCCACAAAGTTGGCAACGATGCACAACTCGATCAGTTCGCGAGGACTATCCTTGGAATACTTCGGCAAGCTTTTGTAGGGCTGGTTTTCTGCTTTGCCGCCGGGGATGTAATACGTTTCCCAAATCCGCTCCGCCATTCTGGAGAAAGGGAAACGATCGAGGCCGCCGCGCATGTGCCCGCCGGGATCGCCGTCTTGCAATCGCCGGACGAGAATCTGATCAATCGCCGTCCCAGAGACAACGCCTAGCTGACCGAGGCAGGACACCGCCTGTGCTAACATCCAGTCGGAAACTCCCGCCCCCATGCCGCCCTGAATGATGGTCGGATATTTGTTCATGCTGCCTATTTTCTCATCGCAGGAGGATTTCACTGTAAAACCTTTGTCATTTTCCGAAAGGCGATTGTGCTAAGCCATACCCTGTCGATGTAGATGAGGTCATCCGCCTACCGGCTCTGTGGCAGCCACAAGAAAATAAACGCTTGACGTCCATTCCGCACTCTGCTATGTGTTAAACGGTTGTTCAAAAATACAGAGTGTATTTTTCCTGGTATTTATTGACAGCAGCCTGGATATCAGAGTCGCGATGTATGACTCCTGAATATTGGTTCAATCCGCAGGTCCTTCGAAACGTCTTCCATAAGAAGCAGCTAGCAGTGAAAACGGGCCGCAATGTGACTGCGTCACCTAGTGCTGTGACCGCGGTCACTGCTTCTTGTGAGGTTCAACCGTATATTGCGCCAATAGCAGAAATTGCCTCGGGAACTGGGAGAGGTCCATGGTAACCAGCATTCAAGGGGCGTATGGATTCCAGTTGGAGGTTCCCAACACTCCGCTGCGGCCTTGCAAACTCCCTGTTCTTGATCCTGCTCCTGACGAACTCGTTGTCGAGATCTCAGGCTGCGGCGTCTGTCATACGGATATTGGGTTTGCGTTTGAAGGTGTGCCGACGCGACATGCCCTTCCCCTCATCCTGGGGCACGAGATCTCTGGGCGGGTTGTTGCAGCAGGCGAACAAGCCAGTAGTTGGCTAGGACGATCCGTGATTGTTCCGGCCGTGATTCCCTGCGGGCTATGTCCGGCGTGCCGAGCAGGACGAGGAACCATCTGTCGCCAGCAATTTATGCCTGGCAATGACGCCGACGGCGGCTTCGCAAGTCATGTGCTTGTTCCATCTCGTGGCTTATGTGCTGTCCCCGAGCCTCTCCCATTGGGTCTCACACTCGAAATGCTGTCCGTTGTCGCAGATGCCGTGACCACTCCCTACGAAGCCATCCGAAGGTCAGGACTCGGGCCGGAGGATGTGGCGGTCATCGTTGGGGCTGGTGGCGTGGGAGGATTTGGGGTGCAGATCGCGGCCGCACTGGGTGCAGCCGTGGTGGCCATTGACGTTGACAGGGAACGACTCGATCTAGCCTCGCGGCACGGTGCAGGACTGGTTCTTGATGCCAGTTCGACAGATCTGAAAGGCTTGAAGGCCGCCGTTCGCAGCTTTAGCAAAGGATCCGCTCGCAAAGGCATCGGTCTAAAAATCTTCGAAATGAGCGGAACGCCCGCGGGTCAGACGACAGCTTTTGGATTGTTGGATCATGGTGCCTACTTGGCTGTGGTCGGCTTCACACCCAAGCCTGTCGAATTACGCCTATCGAACCTTATGGCCTTCGACGCGACCGCACGTGGCAACTGGGGTTGCCCGCCAGACCAATATCCCGCTGCGCTGCGGCTGGTCCTCGAAGGCAAAGTTGCTCTTGCTCCCTACATTGAAATACACGCTCTGGGAGAAGCCCCCGCGATTCTAGAGGCCGTCGCGAAGCATGCGATCCGGCGCCGAGTGGTTCTACAGCCCAACCACAACAAGGGACATCATTGATTGGAGGCAGCAAGGTGAAGAATCACAACCTCGTCGAAGCGACTTCTCCGCGGGAGATCTTGGTTGAAAAAAGGCCGGCACGCGATCGTTCCGGCAAATCGGTGGAAGCTCTTCACAATGTTTGGATCATGCTGAACAACCCCAGCGAACTCAATAGCTACACAACTGCCATGGCCAAAGAAGTGATTCTCGCACTACGCGAGGCCAGCAATGACCGCGCTGCGGTTGCAGTTGTCTTGACGGGGGCGGGAACGCGTTCCTTCTGCAGCGGCGGGAATACCCGGGAATATGCCGAGCATTACGCAGGTGCCCCTGCCGAATACCGTCAGTACTTGCGGCTCTTCAACGACATGGTGACGACCGTTCTCCAATGCGACAAGCCCATCATTTGCCGGGTCAACGGAATGCGTGTCGGCGGCGGTCAGGAGATCGGAATGGCGTGCGATTTCTCGATCGCGAGCGATCTCGCTGTTTTCAGCCAGGCCGGACCGAAGCACGGCTCTGCTCCCGATGGCGGAAGCACCGATTTTCTTCCCCTCTTTGTAGGCATCGAACGGGCCATGTACAGCGGGACCCTCTGCGAGACCTGGAGCGCGCACCGCTTCTACTCGCTGGGGGGCCTCACGCAAATTGTTCCGGCGTTGAAGGTCGACGGCAAATGGATCGCGAATCCTTTGGTGGTGACGGATCGCGTCATGGATGAATACGGTCGCGTGGTGCTCGGCGATTGGAAGACGGGTCAGGCTCGCGAGGAAGGGAAATCTCTGTTGAGCAAGGGCATTGTGGATCTTTCCTTGCTCGACGAGGCAGTCGAACAGATGTGCACGAAGTTCCTCTATACCATGCCCGATTGCCTTATCAAAACCATCGAGAGCTTGCGCAAGCATAAGCTCGAGCACTGGGACAAGAACCGGGAAAGTAATCGCGCCTGGCTTTCGCTCAACATGATGACCGAAGCCAACGCGGGCTTCCGCGCTTTTCATTACGGAACCAAAGAAAAACGAGAAGTGGATTTCGTCCGCCTTCGTCAGCGACTCGCGCAAGGGGCACGATGGAGCGAAGACCTGGTCCACGAAATCGCTCCCTGGGTGGCACAGCCTGAAAAAGTCTCAAAGTGACTAGGGGCAACTGTCATGAACGTTTGCACATTTGATGTCTGGCGCGGTAAACCGCTCGACGAAGTCCTGTATGAATGCCGTGAATTGCTCGAAGACACGACTTTCCCCACGGTGCGCCGCTGGCGTGAATCCGGCGGGAAAGTTATCGGACATTTCCAGGTCTACTTCCCGGAAGAGATCGTTCACGCGGCAGGGATCCTGCCTTTTAAAGTTCGCGGCGCTCCAATAGAGGCTGTGCAGGCCGACTCGCGGTTCGGCTCCTATCTATGTTCGATACTGAAGAGTTCTCTTGAGCTGGCCCTCAGCAAAAGGGTTGAGCTCGACATGTTTGTTACGCACCCCATTTGCGACGCTGCGCGCAACCTGGGGGCCGTATGGGGCCGTAACTTCTCTTATCCCTGTCAGATTCTGTACTTACCCCAGAACGCGAATTCCCCCGCAGCAGTGACCTATTTGCGAAACGAGTACGAGCGACTGCAACGCAGCGTCGAGGCGATCGCTGGGCGGCCCGTGACTGTAGATGATCTGCGCCGTTCTTTGGCTGTGTACAACCGGAACCGCTCCTTGCTTCGCGATTTGTACGCCATCAAGCGCGATACTCCTTGGCTGGTTTCCGCCGACGAGGCATACGTCCTGGTTGCCATCGGCGGGCTGATCCCGCGAGAGGAACACAACGAACTCCTTGAAGCAGTGATGCCCCAGATCGCAGCCAGGCCCAACAAGAAGCAGGACAAGATTCGTCTTGTTTTCGAAGGCGGATTCTGCGAGCAGCCTCCTCTGGATTTGATTCGCGCGATTGCCCGGTCCTGCTACGTCGTGGACGATGACCTGCTCATCGGACTGCGTTGGATTTTGGAAGATGTGCCGCTGGACGGTGACCCGCTATTCAACCTCGCCTCCGCCTATCTCGAAAAGAGTTCCTATAGCCCCGTGCAGCATGATCTTCGCAAGCCGAAGGAGAAGATGCTCCTCGAGCGCATCAGGAACTCACGGGCAGAAGCCGCGATCCTCACGGCCGCGAAAATGTGCGAGCCCGGACTTGAAGAACAGGTGGCCTACCTCCATGCCCTCGACAAGGCCGGCATTCCCTATTTCATCAGCGAGTTTGAAGAAAAGATGACGACTTTCGAGCATATGGAAATCCAGATCGAGACTTTCGTGGAAAACATTCTCTTCACTTGAGGAAGGATAAGGCGATGAGCGATGGACAACAAGAAAACGGTATTGTGGGCCGCGGCAATCGCGAGGGTGCCGACCTCTTCCGTCAATGGTTCTCGGAATTGAACAACACGGCGGAGACAGGTGGTCAGGCGGCCTATGTTTTCGTAATGGGAAGCATGTGCGAAATCCTGCGCACATTCAGTCTGCCCGTTGTATTCCCAGAGATCAATTCACTGCAGACGGCGGTGCGGCGCGTGGCGCACGAGTATCTTAATCAGGCCGAAGACTTCGGCTACTCGCCCGACATTTGCGGCTATGTGAAGGCCGATGTGGCCGTGCAGCTGCGCGGCGGCCAGCACCCCATGGGCCGCATTCCGAAACCATCGATCGCCGTGCTGACTAACGCCTGCAATACCTATATCAAGTGGGCGGAGATTTGGGAGCGCATGTATAACATTCCGATCTTCACGCTCGACGTGCCCGGCACTCGCGCGGCGGGGACACAAACCTGGAAAGGCGATCCGGACTTCGAAAATGATCGGCGATATGTGCAAGCCCAGATCACCGAGCTCATCGCGCTTTGCGAGCGTGTGACCGGCATCAAGTTCGATATCGATCGGCTCCGGGAGGTGATGGGCTACGCCAATGAAATGTCCCGCGGGTGGAAGCAAGTTCTCGAATTCAACAAGAGCCGGCCAGCGCTATTTAATGCGTTGACGGACGGAACGATCTACCTGGGGGTGGCGAATGGCTTACGCGGCGCGCCGCAGGGAGGACGCTTCTTCGCAAATCTGGTCGAAGAGATGGCCTACAAGGCCGCCCACGGTATAGGCACGGTCACTGATGAGAAGTACCGGCTGACCTTCATCGGTGTTCCGTGCTATCCCATCTTCCGAAAGTTCAATGAACTGTTTACCGAGTGGGGTGGAGCCTTTGTCCACTCCACCTATCTATGGTTTGCGTCCGGAGGCGCCAATGTGGGTTTCGAATACGACCTGGCCCGTCCACTAGAAAGCCTCGCCGAAGGAATCCTCATCAGCGTGCGCGACGCGATGGATAGCATGTTCTATCAAGATCGCGCGATCATCGAAATGGTCGACTCGTTCCATCTGGATGGCGTTGTCTACCATCCCGTCAAAAGTTGCCGAACGACTTCGACCGGGATGGCCGATAACCGCCGCTCAGTCATGGCCTCCCGGGACATCGCGAGCCTGTTTATCGAATCCGACATGATGGACCGACGGGTGGTATCGGAAGCACAACTGAAGAATCGGATTGATGCTTTTTTTGAAGGCTTAGCTTCCCGCAAGCAGCAGGAATTAGCTGCTCATTGACCAGGAAAAATTCTACACGGGGGAAACGAAAAATGGCTTACGCCGCCGGAGTTGACGTCGGGTCCACACAGACAAAAGCCGTCGTGATCAACGAAGCGAAGAACATCATAGGTCGAGCTCTGATTGATACGGGAGCAAACGTGGTCCTTGCTGCCGAACAAGCATTCACAGAGGCTCTGCGCGGCGCGAAGATTGAGGAAGAAGAGGTTGAGTACGTGGTTGGCACTGGATACGGCCGCTACCGCGTGACTTTTGGAAATACCCAGGTGACGGAGATCAGCTGTCATGGTCGAGGTGCGGTGCACATGTTTCCCAGCACACGCACCGTGATCGACATGGGAGGTCAAGACACAAAGGCCATCCGAGTGCGCCCGTCGGGCGAGATCGTGGATTTTTGCATGAACGACAAATGCGCGGCCGGTACTGGAAGATTCTTGGGGGCGGCTTCGAGCGCACTCGGTATTCCCTTGGACCAACTGGGTCCGAGGGCCCTGCGCGCCGAGAGACCCGTGCGCATCAGCACTACTTGCACCGTGTTTGCGGAGTCCGAAGTGCTCTCCTGGCTGGGAAAAGGGAAGAAGATCGAAGACATTCTGCAGGGCGTTCATCAATCGATCGCCGCGCGTTCCATCGGACTGCTCCGGCGCGTAGGAGTCGAGGAAGAAATCACCTTCACGGGCGGAGTGGCGCGCAACATCGGAATGATCGAGGCGCTGCAGAAAGGTCTCGGCGCGAAGCTAAATGTGAGCGAGGAATCCCACTTCATGGGCGCACTGGGCGCGGCGTTATTCGCTCGGGATCATATTTTGGCCGGACGTGAGCCTGCTGCCACAGGGAGGCCATCATGATCATTACTGCTGGAATCGACGTTGGTTCAACTTATACCAAGGCAGTAGTGCTAGATGATCATGACGTGATCCTCAGCCACGCCTTGAACAACACGGGGTTCAAACTGGCCGAAGTGTCCCGCCAGGTCTACCTGAGCGCTCTGGAAAGTGCGGGGCTGGTGGAGTCCGACATTTCCTACGTCGTGGCCACGGGGTTCGGGCGTCACATGGTCTCGTTCAGCGATGCTCAGGTTACAGACCTGACTGCTAGCGCGCGGGGTGCGACCTTTTTCTTCCCTAAGACGCGCACGATTCTCGACATCGGAGGGCAAACGATGAAAGCCACCCGGATCGACGAGTCAGCCAGGGTCAAGTCCTTCCGCCTCAATGACAAGTGTGCGGCTGGAACGGGCGCTTTTCTGGAAAAGACAGCCCGATACATGGGCTACGGGACGCTGGAGATCGGTCCTTTGGTGGCAACTTCAAAGCAGCAAGTCGCCATTTCCGGTGTCTGCGCGGTATTTGCGGAATCCGAAGTGATCAACCAATTGTCGGTTGGGAGCGCGCCAGCAGACATCATGCATGGCGCGGTTGCCTCCCTGGTGGACCGCTCGGTGCAGTTGCTGAAGCGCGTTCAGATGGAGCCCGAGTTCACCTTGATCGGGGGCATCCTCCGGTTCGAGACGATGGCGCGCGTAGTCCGCGAACATCTTAAGGCCGAAGTGAATGTTCCGCCTGAGAACCTTGTTCAGTTCGTCGGGGCTTTGGGCGCCGCCATTCTGGCGCAACGCCGTTTGCGTAAACTGAATTTGCCGGTCGCCGACAGCCGCACGGGCGCGGCGATGCCGGCACAAAACTAGCAGCTGGGAGTGGAGTGATGACGAAGCTCACGGAGATAAAACCCTTTTTTGAGCGCTCCGCCGATCGAGTACTTTCCGAAGCCCAGCTTCGGCCAGACCCTGCATTGGCCGCCGAAGGATGGGAACGCCGCTTCACCGCGGATGACCAGCGTGCGAAGGAAGCAATGGAGCTTTACACCCAATTGGGATACGAAGTGCGAGCGGAACCCGTGCTCCCCGAGGACCTGCAGGACGACTGCCAAGATTGCCGGTCCGTCGTTTCTTTTTACTTCCAGACGATTTATACCCGCAAGAGCACCAGTTAATGGACAGATCCTCTTCTTCCCCGCAAAGCAATGTATGGTTTTCGACGCTATTTGTTTTTCCAGATCGGCTTGCGCTTTTCCAAGAAAGCATTGAGACCTTCGCGGGCATCTTCCGTCTTCATGAGCTCACCGAGGTAGAGCTGCTCAACGGCAGTGATACCGTCGTTCACGCTCGCATCAAGGCCGCAATCCACCGCGCGCTTTGTCAATCTCAATACAGGACCGCTCAGCGACGTGAGTTTGCTGATGAATTCGTCCGTCTTTTCGCGAAAGCTTTGGGCAGGAATGACCTTGTTGATGAGGCCGATCGCTTTGGCCTCGGCGGCCTCGATGACGTCGCCTGTCAGGAGCAATTCCAGCGCCCGGTTCCGGCCAATGAGGTGTGGAAAGAGGACCGCGGCCACAGGGGGAAAGACTCCCACCTTGATTTCCGGCTGTCCGAAAGTGGCCCGGTCGGAGGCGATAACCATATCGCAGAAAACGGCCAGCTCGCAGCCACCACCCAAGGCCATTCCATCGACCAGCGCCAGGCTGGGAACGGCAAGGGAATTGAGAAGACGGAACATGCCGTGAAACTTCTCAATCATTTCCCCTACCTTGTCGGGCGTATGGTCTTTGATGGAGACCCCAGCCGAAAAAGCTTTCCCCTGGTGGTCGATGACAAGCACTTTCAGATCACCCGCGGCGTGGACTCGCGCAAGCGCGCTATGCATCTCTCCGATCATGGGTATGTCTATGATGTTCAAAGGTGGCTGATTCAGAGTGATCCTTGCCACGCTCTCTCGGATTTCGCAGATGATGCTTGAATGCTCTGCTGGCATGAAGGAGGTCCTCCCCATTTTGGTTGCGCTGCCCCTCACATGAGAATCCCATATAATCCCCAAGATTGCTTTCACGGTCTTTGGGCGCTGCGCGCGGGAAATTCAAAATGACGAGTAGACGAAACAGAAATGGCGAAATGCGCCTGGAAATCCTAAAGAGTGCTGCAGCTGCGTTTCGGCGGCGAGGTTACTACGGAGCCAGCGTCGATGAAATTGCCAGCGCGCTCCATATGACAAAGGGAAACCTCTATTACTACTTCAAGGACAAAGAGGACATCCTGTTTGCCTGCCACGAGTTTGCTCTCGACCTTCTCCTGAGAATGCTCAAGAAGGTCGAAGACAGTTCCCATCCGCCGCAGGAAAGATTGCGGCGCGTCATCGTCTCCTTCGTACACATGATGATTGACGAATTGCGCGGAACCGCTTTGACCATGGACGTACAGGCGCTCTCTGATTCCCGGAGGCAAAAGGTCATCGCAAAACGCGACCGCTTCGACCGCGGCATTCGCCGTATCATCACCGCCGGGATTAAGACGGGTGTTTTCCGGAACGCTGATCCCAAGCTGGCCACCTTTGCCCTTCTCGGCTCGCTCAATTGGATTCCCTACTGGTTCGATCCTTCCGGCAAAGCGAATTCCGTAGAAATCGGCGAGGAATTTGCGGAACAATTCATCTCTGGACTCCTCAGCCACAAAACCCAATCCAGCCGCTTTGGACGCTGACCATCAAAAATTTTGCAGTGCGGGTATTCTCTGGAGATTCATGGCAAGCAGATTTGGCCAAAATGACAAAATTAAAATGTTCAGGAAAGAGGAACTAATCTTCTTGACCGCACCAGTGCGTACAGGGATTTGGCGATCGAGTGTGTAAGAGGAGGCTGGACCATGTTTGCAACTGATACCCTTCGCAAAGAGCACGACGTAATCCTGAAGATGCTCGACGCGACCGACGCCGTCGGGCGGAGGCTCATTCTCGGCGAGAAAGTTTCGCCCGAAACTCTGAACGGACTTCTTGAGTTCTTTCGGCTATTTGCCGACCGCTGTCATCATGGCAAGGAGGAAGATTTCTTGTTTCCCCTGCTCGAAAAAAAAGGGATACCGCGGGACGGCGGCCCTATCGGTGTCATGCTTTCTGAACACGGCCGCGGCCGTGAACTCATCCACGAAATGGAACTGGCTTCTTCTCAATTCCAGGACAGTCCTGGGGTGTCCGGCCGGCGCTGGGCGCAAGCCGCCGTGGAATACACGGACCTTCTGCGTGAGCACATCGCCAAAGAAAATGACGTTCTCTTCCAGATGGCGGAAAGTCTGTTGACGAACGAGGAACAAGAGCGGCTCGCTCAGGAATTCGAGAGGATGGAGATCCAGAAGATGGGGGTCGGAACCCGCGAACGCCTGCACTCTAGAATGAACCAACTGCTTAGAGAGATCACTTAGTCGCCGGCCGACATTTATCCGGTGGGATCCCCGTGGGCTTATTCAAGCGGCTTCAAAAGGCCAACTCCAATCCGGGGAACCGACAGGGCTCTCGCCAAACGCGCGCCATCTTCTGAATCCTTAACAACTTACAAAAGTTGTTCTGAGCAGCCTGAGACATAGGTAACACATCGTACCGGACACATAGGTAACACTTCCTCCCTTAAATGGGGAGGGAGTGATGCCTTGGAAGGAGTGTTCGGTGATGGACGAAAGACTGCAGTTTG
>Ga0187819_10000063_pt1 | contig 46615 bp, 43 predicted proteins | sample NC_wetland_sal_i_15_FD_132411 | JGI IMG/M metagenome (GOLD analysis project Ga0187819, IMG submission 132411) | Wetland sediment microbial communities from Neuse River Estuary, North Carolina, USA - SO4_4 | ecosystem: Environmental > Aquatic > Freshwater > Wetlands > Sediment | place: USA... | reverse complement strand
CTCCGGGCTCCTTCCGCGGCTCCCGAAGCTGGTTCTCTCTCCTTGCTCATACACACCTCCTCGTGATCTCTGATTCATCTTCATCACAATTCGGTGTCCAAGAAAATCCTAGGGCGCGGGACCGTGAAGACGAAGGCCGGTCAAATTATGGCCGATCTGAAAAAAGACGACTTCGAGCTTCGCGAAGATGGCGTCACCCAAAAAGTAGAGGTCTTTAGTCGTGACGAATTACCGCTCAATGTTGCTCTGGTATTGGATCTAAGTGATTCGATTGGTCCGTTCCTGGGCCCGTTACGCGACGCCGCCACCACCGCTCTTGCAGCGCTTATACCCGAAGATGAGGTGGCGCTGTTTACCTTTTCCACCGAAGCCGAATTACGCGTGCCCTTCACAAACGACAAGACCCAGATTGCCGAGCAGATCAATACATTCCGCGCGGGCGGCGCGACAAATATCAATGACGGCATCTTTGTCGCCGCCAAGTATCTCCTCAACGCGCCCCCGAAGGGCCGCCGGGTGATCATTCTAATCAGCGATGACGTTGGCACGGATGCGGGCGGACAGGGGACGCGCGACATCGTTACCGAATCTATCGCCGCAGATGCAGTCCTCTATAACCTGAAGATACCTGGATACAACCCGCCAGCAACTCTCTTCGCCGCGAGCATGATTCCTGGGCTGGTCAACATTCACAGAGTTATGGACCAGACGGGCGGAGAAATCTTCGACGTCCAAGATGTGGCACATCTGGATGCCGCGTTCCGCGCTCTGATCGAGCGGATCAAGACGCGCTATACGCTGGGATATTACACGAAGGCCAACGGAGCCGAGGGTAAACCACATAAACTGGATGTTCGTCTGGCGTCATCGTTTGGAAAGAAGGGACACGACTACGTCATCTTGGCCAAAAGCGGCTATTACGTTCATTGAAGAACGCAGATCAATACTCGCCGGGAAGAAAAAGCTAAACGAATCAACAACATATTAGATTCTTGCCAAACTCCCCGATTCGCGTCACTGGCCCCGGCTAAGTCCCGATAAACCCCGGAAACCGGGCAAGTGAAATCGCTGGCCCGGCAGATGTCCGCTAGCTCCCAGTTCTCCCATGGACGTCACGCTTTAGGCACCACGGTTGCTCTTTGATTTGGGAAGAAACCGCAACTGGAGTATTCACGACTGAGGATGGTCCGTCCTCTCGGCTCGGGTACGGGGTTCACAAGTCTGCGGCGGAGATAGGCCGGCATGATTTTTGAGCCAGCGGAGACAAGTCCTCTGTACAAAAGTCCCCGTCGCGAGGCCGTCCGAAAGAAGGGAATAAGCCATGCGACTCTTGATCTGTTTGGGCGTTCTCGGTCTTATCCTCGCCTCCTTTGCCCCTCATTCAACGGAAGCACCCACCGGTTTTGACAACAAAAGCAACGGCGTCGCGGATGATGCGACTCATCAGGCCGATCAAACGACATTCGAGGAAGTCGAGCAGCTAAGCGATGGTCTTGGACCGCTGTATAACGCGCAGTCCTGCCGCGAATGCCACCAGAATCCGGTTTCAGGTGCGGCCTCCCAAGTCACGGAATTACGCGTTGGCCATCAGGGGCCGGACGGACACTTCCGCAATCCGGAAATCCCGATTGCTCATGGAACCGAAGTGATCACCGGCCGGTCTCTCGTGAATGATCGCGCGATTTGCCCCAACGCGGCTTTTCCCAACAACGAGATTCAAGAGCGAGTCCCGGACACAGAAACGATCCGGACGTTTCGACTTTCTCTGAATCTGTTGGGCGATGGTTTCGTCGAGGCAGTTGCCGATCAAACCCTCATCGATCTCGCCCAGCAACAATGCAAATCTTCGCATCGAAAAATCTGCGGCCAGATCCTCCAGGTCCCTATTGTGGAAGCGCCGGGACAAATGGGCGTAGGCCGGTTCGGCTGGAAAGACCAGCACGCGAGCCTGCTATCGTTCGCCGGGGACGCTTACCTCAATGAGATGGGCATCACGAACCGCCTTCAACCGGATGAGATAACCAAGCTTTGCAACACGGTTTCGGAGCCGAATGATAAGCCAGGTTCGGACGGCCTCTCCGACATTGATCACTTCGCCCGGTTTATTCGCGCCACGAAAGCGCCCACGCGTGATTCGCAACTCGCGAACAGCGCGGTTGTACAGAAGGGTTCGGGCCTGTTTGACAAGATCGGTTGTGCGACATGCCACGTCGAAACGTTGACTACCGCTCCCGCTGGAACAAAGATCGACGGCGGAACGTTCACGATCCCAGCTGCGCTCGGCTCAGTCACTTTTCATCCGTATGGCGATTTCTTGATGCATGACATCGGTACGGGTGACGGAATCCTGCAGGCGACCCGGGAACATTACGGGAACAAAGTCTTTCAAATGATGTCAGGGTATCTTTCGAAACAAGATTTCGAGAGCAGCCGGAACAAAATACGCACCGCCCCTTTATGGGGAGTCCGCTTGCGTCCGCGAATGATGCACGACGGCGCATCCCTGACGTTTCGCGACGCTATCCTGCGGCATGGCGGCGAAGCAACCCATGTAATCAAGCAATTCGACAAACTGAGAAAAGAGGACCAAGAGGCCATCATCGAGTTCCTGAAGTCTCTGTGAACTCTCCTGGGACTGTGGCTCTGCCCGAAAATTCCTCCGGGAAAATCAACGCGACAAGTGTGCCAGGAAGCCGTCGTTTCAAACCGCGCGATGAAAAGTTGAGTCCGATTCATCAAGAAGCTTGAAACACCGTTCGCTGAGTAGTGCTGCAGCCTCGAAAGCCATCTTTGTGTTTTCCTGCGCGAGTTTGAGAAAAGCATCGCGCCGCAGGAAGATTGCAGTTGTCGGCCCCACAGCTTCCGCCGTCGCTTCGTGAACTTCTCCCAGAATGGTTGCAGCAAGTCCAAGGATCGTTCCAGGGCCCTCAAATCCAAGGATGAGAGCCTTCCCGTCGGAAGATGCGATGGACAGTTTGGCGGTTCCTTCTAGCATTAGGAATATGCCGCTCGACTTTTCCCCCTGCGCGAAAAAGATAGTTCCCTTCTCATACGACACCTTGTTACTGGACTCGCTAATTCTCTGAGTAAGCTCTTGATCTCGCCGCTCTGCCAGAGGCGTCGAGAGCATGTCGAATCCAAGATTCTCAACCACCATACTCTGTTTCGCGTGGCTCTCGTCAAGACCACGGTCGATTGCCTTGCCGGGACGTTTCTTCAATGTCCCACCTTTCACCGCGCTCAACGCTACAACAACGAGAATGCTGCCGTGGTGCTCCACAGTACGCCGTAGTGTGACCACCGTCACAGACTTGAAAACGCCTGAAGAGTAGTAACTTGAGGGGAATTTGTTCGCGAGACATCGCGGGAACAGAACGAATGATGGCGGGGCATAACATCGATCCCTAATTCCTGGAGAGGTGCGAATATGGAAGCACTGCGCGGCACGCTGCCTAAAGCTTTGAGCATCCGCGGTGTGTCGCGCCGCGAGTTTGTGAAGTTTTGCAACTTGATGGTCGCCACGCTGGCGCTCCCACCGCGTTATCTATCAGCCGTCGAAAAAGCTCTCAGTCAGACGACCCGTCCCGTCCTAGTTTGGCTCGAATTTCAGGATTGTGCCGGGAACTCCGAATCCATGCTCCGCACAAGCAATCCTACAGTTGCGGAGTTCGTGCTCGATCTTCTCTCCTGGGAATATCACGAGCTGATCATGGCAGGCGCGGGCAAACAGGCGGAAGAGGCGCTCGAACGGGTAGTTCGAGAACGCAAGGGCGAATACATCGCCGTGGTAGAAGGCGCAATCCCGACCGCGGATGGGGGTGTGTACTGCACGATCGGCGGAAAGACCGCACTGGACATCGCAAAACACGTCTGCGGTAATGCTGCAGCAAACATTGCTGTCGGTGCCTGCGCCTGGGACGGAGGACTGGTTCGCGCGAACCCGAACCCCACCGGAGCGCTTGGATTGCAGGAAGCGATCCCGGGGTTAAAGAAAGTTGTCAACTTGGGAGGCTGTCCTCAAAATCCCGCGAACACCGCGGCTGTCCTTGTGCACTACCTAACGTTCCACGATCTGCCTGCGCTCGATCAATACAGCAGACCTTTGTTCGCTTATGGCAACATCATTCACGACCAATGTGAACGGAGAGCTCACTACGATGCAGGGCGTTTTGTTGAGGAGTGGGGGGATGGAGGCCACCGGAAGGGCTATTGCCTGTACAAGATGGGCTGCAAAGGTCCCGAAGCAACATACAACTGTCCAACCGTGCGTTGGAATGATGGAACGAGTTGGCCTGTGAAGGCTGGCCACGGGTGCATTGCGTGTGCTTCGCACCGCTTTTGGGATACGAAGTCACCCTTCTACAAGCGGTTGCCATCGGTGCCCGGGTTTGGCGTGGATGTCACAGCGGACGAGATCGGATGGGTTGCCACCGGAGCGGTTGCCGCCGCCATGGTTGCCCAAGTGGCTGGCAATTTGGTCCGTGACAAAATGCGGGCGAAGAAGGCAGCCGAAGAAGCAAGCGAACCGCCGGATTCTCGCGGAGCTTAGGAGGAGTCAATGCCACGGATTGTGGTCGATCCAGTCACACGAATTGAAGGACACCTCCGCATCGAGGCGCAAGTCGAAGGAGGAATGATCGCGGATGCGTGGAGTTCCGGTACCATGTTCCGCGGAATCGAGCTGATCTTGCGCGGTCGCGACCCGCGCGAAGCGTGGATCTGGGCGCAGCGCATTTGTGGCGTGTGCACGATGGTTCACGCGCTAGCCTCTGTCAACGCGGTCGAAGATGCGCTGGGCATCGAAGTTCCCGACAACGCCCGCCTCGTTCGGAACATCATCGCTGCAACCCAGACGGTGCAAGATCACGTTATTCATTTCTACCATCTCCACGCGCTCGACTGGGTGGATGTGGTCTCCGCCTTGAAGGCGGACCCAGCAAAGACATCGCAACTCGCGCAATCGATCTCCGATTGGCCTATGTCGAGCGAGAAGTATTTCAAGAGTGTTCGGGATCGCGTCAGCGCCTTGGTGGCAAGCAAGCAGCTGAGCCTGTTTGGCGCGGGTTATTGGGGACATCCCGCCTACCATCTTCCGCCCGAAGCAAACCTGATGGCCGTCGCACACTACTTGGAGGCACTGCAGTTTCAGAAGAATTTCATCCGGATTCACGCGGTTCTCGGCGGCAAGAATCCCCACTTGCAGACATTCCTGGTCGGAGGCATGGCTACGGCGCTCGACCCCAGTGAGCCGGGCGCGACTGTCAACCCGGAACGAATCGATTTCTTATTGGAGGTGGCGAAGTCCGCCCAGTCGTTTGTAAGCCAGGTGTACATCCCAGACGTGCTGGCCGTGGCGGGATTCTATCGTGACTGGTTCGAACGCGGTGAGGGGCTTGGGAATTTCATGTCTTATGGCGGCTATCCGCAAGGGTCCATCAAAGATCCCGCGAACTTCTTCCTTCCTCGAGGGATCATCCTTAATCGCGATCTGTCAAAGGTTCATCCGGTCGATCCGGCGAATGTCACAGAATATGTGACCCATTCCTGGTACGAGTATTCCGGTGGAGACCAGATCGCTAAACACCCCTTCGATGGAGAGACCAATCCGAAGTATTCGGGGCCGAAGCCGCCCTACGAATTCCTCGAGGTGGATCAGAAGTATTCCTGGCTGAAGGCTCCGCGGTATCAGGATCAGGCAATGGAGGTCGGGCCGCTCGCACGCCTGCTGGTTGCCTACGCTGCGGGTCAACAGGATGTTAAGGCGCTGGTCGACGCCACGTTGGCAAAACTCAAGGCTCCGCCCGCTGCGTTGTTTTCGACGCTCGGCCGTATTGCCGCACGGGCGCTCGAAACCCAACTTCTCGCGAACCGCCTCGCCGGCTGGGTCGAAGAGCTTGGCAATAATTTGGCCCGTGGCAACCTGCGCATCCACAACGGCGAAAAGTGGGACCCGAACTCGTGGCCCAAAACCGTACGGGGTTTCGGCTTCTTCGAGGCGCCACGGGGGTCGCTGGGGCACTGGGTGGAGATCGAAGACCAGGCTATCAAGAACTACCAGGCGGTCGTTCCGTCCACATGGAACGCAGGGCCGCGAGACGCCCGCGGCCAGCGCGGAGCGTACGAAGCCGCGCTTCTCAAGACGCCGGTGGCTGATCCGGAACGCCCAGTCGAACTTCTGCGCACCATCCACTCCTTCGATCCGTGTTTGGCTTGCGCCGTTCATGTGGTAGACGCTCGGGGGCACACCTACGCTCGCGCAGAGGCTTGACCCAGCGGAGGTCCGCGAATGAAGAAAACGCGAAGGAAGCACGGGCATGAAGCGGATTGGAAAAGGCCGGCGCACGGGCAAGTGAGGGTTTATGTCTGGGAATGGCCCGTGCGATTCGCGCACTGGATCATTTTCGCGACGATCGTTTCTCTCTCCATCACAGGCTATTACATGCATTCCCCGTTCGTCATTCCACATGGAAGAACTGCCTATGTCATGGGAACGATGCGCTTTGTTCACCTGCTTTCGGGCTTCGCGTTTCTCGGCGCAATCCTGATCCGAGTTGTCTGGATGTTTATCGGCAATCGGTGGTCGCATTGGGATCAGTTCATCCCGACGACAAAGAAACAACTGAAAGACCTGGCCGAGACGGGGAAGTATTACGGCTTCATGTCTTGGTCGCCAACTCCTCATATCGGTCATAACGCGCTGGCGGGTGCTGCGTATGCCGCTGTTTTCGGCATGGCGTTCGTCGAAATCATCACCGGACTCACGCTCTACTCTCAGATTCTCGGAAGCAGGACACTCGGCTTCTTCGTGGGCTGGATTCCCCATGTCTTGGACATCCAATGGTTGCGAGAGATTCATTTCCTCGTGATGTTCGGATTCTGGATGTTCTTCATTCACCATCTTTATACTGCCATCCTGGTATCGATCGAGGAGGAGAACGGCGTGATGGAGAGCATCTTCAGCGGATACAAGTTCGTTCCCGAACATGAAGTTAGGGAAGCAATAGCAGAAGAGCCTGAATCGCGACTGGACGGGATCCGGGCGGGCCCGGTTGGCGGACAAAGTTCCCGATCAAGAGCGTGACATGGAAGATTTGATGGCTCTGGATACGGTGGTCATAGGGGTCGGCAACACGATCCTCTCAGACGAGGGTGTCGGTGTGCATGCCGCAAGGCTGCTGCAGAGCGATCCAAGGGTGCCCGCCGGCGTCACGATTCTGGACGGCGGCACAATCGGCATTGAGCTGGTTCCGTATGCTTCGGATGCATCCCGCGTGCTGCTCCTTGATGCAATGAACTCGGGGAGTGCACCTGGAACGCTCGCTCGAATGATGGGGAAAGATTTGCTTGGCACGACGGGTGGATGGAGCGCCCATCAATTGGGCGTTGCCGATCTGATCGCGGCTCTGTTCCTTGTATCGACCAATCCTCAGGATATTGTTGTGCTGGGCGTGCAGCCTGCTAACACCGACTGGGGTACGTCTTTGTCTCCCGAAGTTCAGGCTTCTCTCGTGCCCTTGGTGGATGCAGCCTTGGCGCAGCTACAACTTTGGAAAGAATCGCGGGGCACAAGTTTGCAGATTCACCCGTCATCCTTGCCGTCCGAGCAATCCGCTGACCGAGCGCCTTCCGAAGAAGGAGGTTTGTAACGTGTGCCTCGCTATTCCTGGAAAGATCCTCAACAGCGAAGTGCACAACGGAATTCGCGTGGGACGCGTCCAGTTCGGTGGGATCACCCGCGAAACCTGCCTTGATTTTGTCCCCGAAGCATCGGTCGGAGATTACGTGATTGTGCATGTAGGGTTCGCCATCAGCCGTGTGGACCGCGAAGAGGCAGAGCGAAGCTATCAGGCGCTCGAATCCATGGGGTTGCTCAAGGGCGAACTGGAGTCGGATTTAGAGGATTCGTAAGCGCAAAAGTAAGGGGATGTTGGCACGGCTGCGAGAGAGTGTATGAAATATCTGGATGAATATCGAAATCAGAAGATTGCCCGTGGGATTATGACCGAACTGCGTCGCCGCACTACGCGGCCCTGGGTGTTAATGGAAATTTGCGGCGGGCAAACCCACACAGTGATGCGTTACGGCATCGACGAGATGCTACCCGCTGGCATTGAGCTAGTCCACGGGCCGGGTTGCCCCGTGTGTGTGACCTCTCTCGAAACGATCGACAAAGCCATTGAGATTGCTTCCCGTCCTGAGGTGACGTTGATTTCTTACGGTGACATGCTGCGTGTACCTGGTTCACATGCCGATCTCTTCCATGTCAAGGCCAGCGGCGGAGACGTGCGGGTTGTTTATTCTCCCACGGAAGCACTTAAGTTCGCCCGTGCAAATCCCGGCCGCAAAGTGGTCTTCTTTGCTGTCGGCTTTGAAACGACGGCTCCGGCGAATGCCATGGCCGTCTGGCAAGCAAAGCGGGAAGGGCTGAAAAACTTCTCGATGCTCGCCTCCCACGTCCTTGTGCCGCCCGCGATTCGAGCGCTCATGAGTTCACCACGCAATCGGGTGCAAGGCTTCATTGGTCCGGGCCATGTTTGCACGGTTATGGGCTATCGCGAATATGAGGACCTCATCCGGGAGTTCCATGTGCCGATAGTTGTAGGCGGATTCGAGCCTCTTGATCTGCTGGAAGCGATTCTGATGCTTGTGACGCAGCTTGAAGAAGACCGCGCGGAAGTCGAGAACCAATACGTCCGGTCGGTGACTTACGAAGGTAACCTGCTCGCTCAAAAGATATTGACAGAAGTCTTCGAGGTGTGCGACCGGAAATGGCGCGGGATCGGCGGAATTCCGGAGAGTGGTCTCAGTCTCCGAGAGGAATATGCAGAATTCGATGCGGATCGCATCTTTGGGACAGAAGGAGTAACTGCTGACGAGCCCGCGGAGTGCATTAGTGCAGAGGTGCTCCAGGGACTGAAGAAACCGCCGGATTGTTACGCTTTCGGGACGCGCTGCACGCCGGAAAATCCGCTGGGCGCTCCGATGGTCTCTTCCGAAGGCGCGTGCGCCGCGTATTACCAGTATCGCCGGTATACGATAGCGGCGAGGGACATCCATTGATGCCGCAACAAACGAAACTCGACGTTGCTTTGAATTGTCCGGTCCCGATTCCTGCCGGGGAGTCGATCCTGCTGGGTCATGGAAGCGGGGGTCGGATGAGCGGGGATCTCCTGCGGAATATCCTCCTTCCGGCGCTGCAAAATCCCGTGCTCGAACGGTTGGATGACCAAGCCATCGTGGACGTTGGCGGATCCCGAATCGCGTTTACGACAGACTCCTTCGTCGTGAAGCCACTGTTTTTCCCCGGCGGTGACATCGGAACGCTTGCGGTGAACGGGACCGTGAATGATCTGGCGATGGGCGGAGCGGAACCTCTTTTCCTGAGTCTTGCACTCATCCTAGAAGAAGGGCTTCCGCTCGACACTCTTCGCCAAGTTATGGAATCCATTCGCGTCGCTGCTGCCCTTGCGGGCGTCATTGTCGTCACCGGAGACACAAAAGTCGTGGAAAAAGGAAGCGGCGATGGATTGTTTGTGAACACCTCTGGAATCGGACTCGTCTCATCGGGGGTGCGGCTTTCCGCCGATCAGGCACGCCCAGGAGATCGCGTGCTGCTGAGCGGGACCATTGGAGACCATGGGATCACCATACTGTCCCAGCGGGAGGGTCTCGAATTCGAAAGCGCCATTGCGAGCGACACAGCAGCGCTGCACACTCTTGTCGCCGGCATGCTTCGCGCGAGTTCTGAAATTCGTTGTCTCCGGGACCCAACGCGCGGTGGCCTGTCGAGTTCTTTGAACGAAATTGCGGCCCGGTCGCGCGTGGGGATTGAGCTCGAAGAGAGCGCGATCCCGATCCGAGAGGAAGTCCAAGGCGCATGCGAGTTGTTAGGACTCGATCCGCTGTATGTGGCAAACGAAGGCAAGCTGGTCGCGATTGTTGAATCCACGGTGGCGGAGAGGATTCTCGAAGCAATGCACCAGCATCCGCTGGGCCGCAACGCACGGATGATCGGAACCGTCACGGAATCCCATCCGGCGATGGTCATCCAGCGAACGCGTCTGGGAACATCGCGAATCGTCGATCTCCTCTCGGGCGACCAATTGCCGAGAATCTGCTGAGGGAACCCTGCAATGCACGAAATGGGAATTGCCAATTCGGTGCTCGACGCGATTCGCGTGGAAACACGCCGCTTCCCGAATGGCCACATCTACAAAGTGGGGGTGCGGATCGGCGAACTCGCGGGCGTTGACCCGGAGGCCATGAGCTTTTGTTTTGAGGCTCTTGTGCGCGGGACAGAATTGGAGCCGCTTGCACTCGAAATTGAATACTGCCCGCGCCGCTATCAATGCCGCGCCTGCGGACAATCTTACGCCGCAGCGAGAGAAGATTCGGCATGTCCGGAGTGCGGCATGACGGAATCACAGTTCTCGGGAGGTGACGAACTGGAGCTCGCCTATCTGGAGGTCGAAAATGGAGCGTGTGGCGCTGGAACGTAAGGTCTTGAGCGAAAACGACCGCATTGCGGCTAACTTGCGGGCGCGCTTTGCCGAACACAATATTCTGGCCCTGAACTTGATCAGCTCACCAGGATCCGGAAAGACCAGCTTGCTCGAACGCACCCTCGAAAGCTTCGACCGCCGCGAACGAGTGGCAGTTCTCACCGGCGACATTCAGACGGAAAACGACGCGAAACGGCTGGCACGGTTTGGGTTTCCCGTGAAGCAAATTACCACGGGCGGGACATGCCATCTGGATGCCAGGATGATCGAAAGAGCGCTTCTGGACTGGCGTTTGGAAGACATCGACCTATTGTTGATCGAAAACGTCGGGAACCTCGTATGTCCGTCAAGCTACGATTTGGGTGAGGCTGCAAAACTGGTCGTTCTCAGTGTCACGGAAGGGGAGGACAAGCCGCTCAAATATCCCTCGATCTTTTTTAAGTCGGAACTGCTGATACTGAACAAGATCGACCTGTTGCCCTATGTGCCATTTGATATCGCTACCGCCGAAGAAAATTCGCGGCGCGTCCACTTTAACATGGCCATTGTTCGAGTGTCCTGCCAGACGCGTCAGGGAATCACGGAATGGCTCTCTTGGCTGGATCGCAAGCGGGAAAGCTCGCGCGCCGCTGCGTCCGCATCCTGAAACCTCATGCAAGTCCGCAAGGTAATACAAGTGGCCGGGACACACCTGAGACACGATGGGCCGTGTTCAGAAGCGACTTAACAATGTAAACTTGCGCTGTTCCGGAATTTATTCGTGGAAACTATGCATCGGGAACCTTGATCGGAGGAAGCCGCAATGGCTGGCAGCATTCCTCTTCCTAGTTCACTGCAAGCGCACGCGGCCGACCGAACCGCGTTCGCCTCCCAGTCCATCCCCTGGTATATCTGGTGCAACGTGCTGGCGGTCGTGTCCAGCGTTGTCGGCGGCGTCTGGGACATCTCCTGGCACGAAAGTGTTGGCCGCGACACGTTTTGGACGCCGGCGCACATGTTGATTCAATTGTGCGGTGTGCTTTCCGGGCTTTCCTGCGGCTATTTGATTCTTTCCACGACCTTCCGAAAAGATTCGCCGCTCCGCGCTCATTGCGTTTCGATGTGGGGATTCCGCGGCCCGCTCGGTGCGTTCCTTTGTGCCTGGGGTGGCGTGGCGATGATCACGTCTGCGCCGTTCGACAATTACTGGCACAACGCCTACGGCCTCGACGTGAAGATTCTCAGCCCGCCGCACATCCTGCTGGCACTGGGGATGATCGGGATCCGCTTTGGAACTCTGGTGATGGTGCTCGCCGAGGTGAATCACGCCGTCGGCGAGTATCGCGCCAAGCTCGAGCGAGTCATGTTTTTCTGCTTCCTGTTCCTGCTGGGGATGACCGTCGGGATCATGCAAGAGATGACGAATCGCGTGTTGATGCACGGCGCGCGATTTTATCTGGTGATGATGCTCACGGCGCCCGTCTGGATGGCGGCGGTTGTGCGCGTGTCAAAACATCCCTGGGCGGCGACGATGATGACGGCCCTGTACACTGCGGTGCACCTGACCTTTACGTGGACGCTGCAATTGGTGCCAGCGGAGCCCAAGCTCGGCCCGGTCTACCAGAAGATTACACACCTCATTCCACCGGAGTTTCCGTTGCTTCTTATCGTTCCTGCGATTGTGTTCGACGTGGTGCGACGGCGAACTGGCGGCTGGAATCGTTGGGCGCAGTCCGCAGCGCTCGGGCCTGCATTTTTTGCCAGTTTCCTTGCGGTGCAGTGGCCTTTCGCCAATTTTCTGATGTCACCTGCCTCGCGCAACTGGTTCTTTTCTACAGCGAACTATCCCTATTTCGTTCCCCCCGATTCTCCCTGGGTGCAGAACATTTTTGTGCCCACCGAATCGACGCCCGCCCGGTTTGCCGTGCGCATGGTGGCGGCGCTCGTGGTGGCCATTCTGACCACGCGCCTGGGCCTCAGTTGGGGCGACTGGATGAGCCGCATCCGGCGATGACGAGTGCAGCTCCGGACCTTCCTTCTCGGTGATCCGGTTCGGTTCAATCGCGATGTGAAGGATCACTTCAAGCCATGCGTATTTGCTGCAAGGCTCGCTGAGGAGACAGATGCGACTTCGACCTCTTACGATTCCCGTTCTTCTCCTAGCCGCCGCCCTTCCTCTCGGCGCGCACGTCGGCAGCCCTGACGTTTTTTTCGAAGGCAGCGCAGGTCCTTACCGTCTTTTTGTCACCGTGCGCATGCCCCAGGTCATTCCCGGTATCGCCCAAATCGAAGTGCGAAGCGAATCGAACGATGTCCGCACGATTCAGGTGGTCCCTCTCCGTTTGACCGGACAGGGCTCCAAATTTTCGCCCACGCCCGACGTGGCGCAGGCCTCGAAAGACGACCCGCAGTTTTTCACCGCGAGCTTGTGGTTGATGGAATTCGGAGCGTTGCAGGTGCGCGTCCTTGCGGACGGCGCGAAGGGAAAGGGCGAACTCTCCGTTCCCGTTCCTTCCTACGCGCAGCGTTCGCTTCCCATGCCGAGTTCACTTCGCTGGCTGCTACTTCTCCTTACAGTGTTGCTTGCGGTTGGGCTGGTTTCGATCGTGGGCGCAGGTGCGCGCGAGGGCAATTTGGAATGGGGTTTAGCTTCAGGACCATCGAATGCGCGGCGCGCGCGAGTCGTGATGGGGATTACGGCCGTCGCAGTGATCGGAATCCTTTATTTGGGCAAAGCGTGGTGGCGCGCAGACGCTCGCAGCTATCAGGACGTGATCAATTTCTTCAAGCCGCCACGCGCTGATGCCACGCTGGAACATGGCAACCGCCTCGTGATTCGCGCCAAAGGGCCGGACCCAGACTGGGCTGACTGGGTCAAGATGGACGAAGTCGTCCCCGATCACAATCATCTCATGCACCTATTTCTCGTCAGCGCTCCCGGACTGGACCACATGTGGCATCTCCATCCCGATCGCGTCGCAGGGGGCGCATTTGAGGTAGACCTGCCAACGATGCCGGCCGGTCACTACCAGATTTTTGCCGATATTGTGGACAAGCGGGGCTTTCCGTGGACGCTGGTCGGAACCGTTGACCTTCCGCAAATAAATGGAAAACCTTTGTTGGGGGACGATTCGGCGTGGTCCGGCGCGCCGCTCGCCTCGGCCGCCGGCGATTCCAAAATTTCGCGGCTTCCCGACGGCGGTCGAATGCTGTGGCAGCGTCCGGATATACCGCTGCAAGCCAAAGCCGCTCTCAATTTCAAATTTACCGTGGAAGATAAAGAAGGGAAGCCCGCGCAAGATGTGGAGCCCTACATGGGCATGGCCGGACACGCGGAGTTTGTGCGCTCGGACTTAAGTGTGTTCGCACACGTGCATCCGGCAGGATCGGTCTCGATGGCCGCACTGGAATTGGCGCAATCGGGCACCGCGGGCGCTCCAAACACGATGCAAGCTGCGGGGCAAGGTGCCGCGCAAACCGCGATGGCCATGTCCATGCCGTCGTCAGGCCCCGTGCAAGCCGAAGTCAGTTTCCCGTACGGCTTTCCTAGACCCGGAGCCTACCGTATCTTCGTACAAATCAAGCGTTCCGGCCGCGTCGAAACAGCCGCGTTCGACACCTCCGTTCAGTGATTTTGGCCCCCCAGCGAGCCGGAGAGACCAAACTGGGCGGGCCGTTAAACCACTAGTGGGACGAGCAGTCCAGCCGCAAGTACATTACTCGAGTGGAAGGCTAAGTATGGGGATTCGAACGTGAACGAGGTGCAGCGGCTTCGGCAGATCGGGGGCGAAAGCCACCCGTTGAAACAGCTGGAGATCTGAGTCTCGACACGGAGAGGCTGAAAGCAATCATCGCAAAAAGCAGACGGCAAGCCCAATTGTGCTTGTATGAGGCATCCCGCCAAGAAAGTGCGGAGTCGCTACACGTGCCTTGCTGTGACCGGTCCTCTGTTTACTCCGACAAAAGGGCCCGTTCAGCGCACCTAGGACAAGACTTCTTCGTCAAGCACGTGTGGCGGCTCCGCCTTACACCTACCCCGTCGGGGGCTTGCGCGGGAAACTTGGATGTGCCGAGCTAAATCGATAATTCAGACCACGCAAGCGCAGGGTGGGTCGAAGAGTTAGAAGCCGGGACTCTCCCACGTCCGGTTCGCAAGAATCTGTCGCACTTTCAACTCGTACGGCTGGCCTGGCGACCAGTCCCCCGAGAAGTGGAAGCCGATGCAGGTCCAGAAGACAAAGCTCCATCCGTTCTGCGCTGCGATCTGATCGACGGTCTGGCCGTCGTAGAGCCAGTTCCCGCCATCATAGAAGTCGCCGTCGTAGCAGGAGCGGATGTGGGCCGCGTACCAGTCGGCGTTTAACGCCGTCGACTCCATCGTATCCGGATAGCCGCCATGAATGATTGTGCCCGAGCAATCCTTGTTCTTGATCTGGAGAAAGCCGTAGGAGGCCTCGCCTACCGGTCCGCATACATCTCCTAAAGTGCTCATGTGCCAATAGGATTCTTGCACTGCGACCGCGCGGATGGTGTCTTCGTCGATACCCCACTTACAGGCAGCCCACTGGATGATCTCCGTCGTTGTGCCGGTGAAATTGCCCGTGACCACCGCTCGTTTATCGCGCCAGAGCGTCCAATGGTTCTCGATCGACCATCCGTACGGCGGAGACAAGATTGTACGGTTAGCCTGGTTATTGTCCGGCCTCGGTTCCCATGGATTGGGAGTGACAGCCGACGCGCAGTGGGAGTCTGAGCGAGGCAGATAGGTGGTGTGCGACGGCTCCGTGCCGAAGTACCCGGTTTGCACGGTGGCGGTGAAATCTACTCCCGTGACGTTGGCTCCGCTGACCGTCGCAGTCTGGCTGGCAGGGTAGAAAGTGTATCCAGCGTCGCTTGGCGTGACCACGTAGGTCCCGTTAGCCAACCCTGTAAACGTGTACGCCCCCGAACTGTTTGCCGTCGTCGTGGCGCTTGCCACTCCACTGAGCATCGCCGTCGCTCCGCTGCCCCCGTCCGCCGGACTGATCGTCCCAGAAATCGTGTAAGTCGTTGGCGGCGGGGCTTGCTTAACGCTCTGGGTAACCAACCCCGAGCACCCCCCAATGAGTACCACTGGCAGTAACGTCGCTAGTAGAAGCCCAATGCAACCCCTCCTCAGACCACCTATTTCGCGGAGCGCCCCGTGTCCACCTAAGATCTGCGCACGTAAAATGGGCATCGTAAGACTCTTCCACTCTCCAAAGGAGCACAGGGTAAAGCGCACGGTGGATGGAGCATGCTGGTGGGAGGTCCAGCTTAAGTACAGGTAGTGATACTGTACGTAAAGTTCCGATTGTCCTGAGTTGCCGAGGAACCCAAGAATGAATTGCGTTATCTGCGGTCGACGCATTGAAGAGGGCTATAGGCATGGCCAGCCCGCATCGACATTGAACCTTCCAGTTTTGATGGCGCTTTCACAGTGCCCCTGGAAATCGGCGCCTGTTCAACTTCGTTTGTATGGCTCAGTCACCGGCGCGTCGCTTTTTGGAAACACCGGGCCAGGACTCCACACGTAAACTCCGTTCCATCTACAAACCGCATCAAAGGCCCGAAGCTCCATGCCGCAGGAGCTCCCACGAAGTAAAGTCCCGGCGAGGTGCTTTCGAAGCCCCAGCTGAGACATGGATAGCCGTTCATCATCGCGATACGCCCCAGCAATTCTTGTGAAAGAAAAGGATAACGCGCGATATCGATTCGATAGCCAGTCCCAAGGATCACATGGTCGAATCGCCGGACTGTTCCGTCGCTCAATTGGATCCGGACCCTCTCGCCCTCTATACTCGCCCGTACAACCGCTTGGTTTTCGTAAATGGGTACGTGCCGCGTCCGTCCCCTCACCCAGATTGAAGCACCGGGGTGAATGGCGCGGACTCCGAATGCATCCTGCAATCGCCTAGGCAGACGCCGAAACAAACCCGGATGCTGTACCAAGACGCTGATACCTAGCGGGCCGACGTCGCCGCGTCCGTATAGAACGAATGAAAATGGCTTCTTGTGCGTCCATCTGTGGCGTAACCCAAACCAACGCACGCGGCGGCGCAGGGACACTTCGACATGCGCGCCGGTCTCGTATAGCAGAGCCGCCGTCTCCAGGGCGCTCTGTCCACCCCCGACGACAAGGACCTCTTTGCCGCGAAACACGCCGAGGTCGCGAAATTCCGAAGTGTGCTGCACGAGTGGAGCGGGCAAGCAGGAAAATACTTTTGGCTTGTAAGCGAATGGTTGGATACCTCCCGCTACTACCACGCGCTGCGCCTGCAGTGTTGTGCCGTCGTCGATTGTAAGCCGATATCCCACCGAGGCGGTTTCCAGTTGCGTAATTTTTCTGCAATCCGCCGCCACTAAGGCCTTCTCGTGGAACCAGTGTCCGTACTTGGTGAAGTGACCAAGGCGCACCTTGCGCTGGACTTCCCTAACAACGAAGTCCTCAACGAGGGTAGGCGGTATCTCATTGGGTTTTTGCTTTCCCGTTGCTTTTTCGAAAGCGTCGAGAGAATACTGCCCGTCTGGGTCAGACAGATGAGATGCGACTCGCGGAGAACGCAGCAACATACCCTCAGGCATGTGGCGTTCCCAAAACGACATAGGTTCGCCAAACACGCGCAGATCCAATCCCTTGACTTGCCTTAAGTGGGCCGCCACGGACAAGCCGTAAGGCCCTGCGCCGATGACGACAGCGTCGCACTTCGCCATGTTCGCAACCCTCGAAACGATCGCCCGTTGCTTCGAAGACAAGGCAGTCACTTGTCTCGGCTCGTCAAGCCTCACACTAGCGCGCTGACGCGAGCTTGTGCTAGGTTCTCTTGGGAGCGCGCTTCAGTGAAACCCCGAGCGCGGTGTCTATTCCAACGCGACTTCCGGGCCTCTGCGTTCTATTTTGCCAGTACCAGAAGACTGTAGCCGCCAAGCAGGCGCACAGCAAAGTCGGAATGGAGCGCGAAGCAAATAACCCTGGGTAATTGCCTCACTTTATCCGCTACACCAGAGGTCCGGTGCATCGCGCGGGAAACGTAGCACCAATCAATTACCTCGTAATCCTCACCGGCCAGCGTCTGGAGTACCATGTCTTTAGTGAAATAATGGAAGTCGTGGTAGAGATCTCTTTGCTTTGTGAGACCGTTCTCTCGCAACAAGGCGTGCACAGAAAGATCGAGCACAATGTGGATTAGCTTGTAAGGAGCCAGTGGTTTCAGTTCCCGCAGGAAACTGAAGTAATTTTCTTGGTGTTCAAGCACGTCCAGAACCAGAAGAAGATCGAAGTGCGCATCTGAATCTTTGCGGATGTCCCCCAGTGTGCAGCGCAGGCGCTCATTCTTGCGGCTTTGACTGAGTGCAATCGCTGCGGGCGCTATGTCGTATCCCACGAACTCGCATTGGGGATTCATCTGGAGCTGCAGCTGGCGGAGGACCTCCCCGGTTCCGCAGCCCACCTCCCCGATTCGAAGCGGGCAGAGGTGGTTGCGAGCCAGCAATCGAAGAATCTCCTTCGCCTTCCATGGAGAATCGTCGGTATGCCACTGTGGTACTTTTTCCACGTAGGTCCCGCTGACGAATACGTTTTCCGGCATGAAGAAAGCTCGCTCTTATGCGTGGACGCCCTTGCTGCGGTGTGCGCTTCTGATCTCATAGGAGAGGTGGCCGCCATCGAGCACAGCATAGGCCAACCGCGCCCTTTCGCTCTGCGGCCCTTCGATTGACCAATCCCCGTCGCTGCGGACAATTGTCATTTGGCTACGGGCCCGCCACCAACGATTCACTTCCCCCGGAGTTGTCATCCAAACTCTTTTTTCATCTCGCAAGCGAGCCAAATAACCAAGCAACTCCTCATAGATGCTCCGTTCACGGGGGGTCTCGATGTAATCGGGATGCGCGATAAAGCTTATGAGCCCATTTTTGCCTATGACGAGCTCAATCTGGCGCTTCCACAGGTCGATAGAGTAATCTTTGAGAATATAATATAATGTGTAATCCTGCGTCATGGTAACGGGAATTTCCAGAATATCGCCCAGAAAATACGGCATCACGGTGCAACAACCGCCTCGCTGAGCCTCCAGGTGCCCGACGTTGGGCACGGACATGTCATAAGCAAACTCCAGCGCTTGGAACCACTCTAGGTTCCTGTACAACGCGCCCGAACGGAAGCCGGCTGCCCCGAACTCTCTTCCGTAGCGGTTGATCCTTTGAGCTCGCTGCAGGAATACTTGGCGGTCCACAAAAAGGCGGCCGTCGTGATTTAGGTCGTGTACGTTGATTTCGAACCCCCGTTCCCGAATGCTGTCAAGGAAGCAGCGTGGCACCGCGTAGCGCTCTTCCGGTACGATCTGAAATGACGCCTTAATTCCAACAGAATCATCGAGATCCATGAGTTCGGAACAGAAGTCCCTTCCGGCCAAGGCCTCGACATCGTGTGTCACAATGGCAGCACTGTACGCGCCCTCGGGCCAGAACCAGACGAACGGGATCCTCTCGACCGCGTGAGCCTGCAGCGACAAAGCCAGCAGCTTTTCTACGATATTTTCGACGGTCCTGTCGACCGGCCAACCCGGGAAAGGCAGTTTGTCCCAACCTCGTAGACTCATTCTTTGAACATGCTTACGCACACTGACAGGCAGTGCTGGCCGCAGGACGTAGTAAGCATTTCGGACCGCACTTTGTACGACCGTTTTCTTCTCGCCATGGTGATCGCTTCGGAGATACCGCTCGCGGCGCAGGTTGTCGATGACTTCGCTGGGATCGAAAGGCAGTTGGATTGAGGTCCCGTCGAACACAACTCCGGCCAATGCGTCATACAAGTCTGGTTGCACCCGCCGAGCCCGGAAACCCGAGCAGCTTTCTCCGAAGCAGAGAGCATCCTTTCCGAATCGGAAAAAGCCCGAGTCTTCCGAGAGATCCCCGCTTAACGCAAAGTTTACAAACTCTTCTGGACATCGATAGTATTGGAGGACCTCTTGGTTCACGGTTCCCATCGTTTTATTGTCTGAGGACGTAGAAACGGCGATTTGTCCTGTTTTCAACCAAGGTGTTTGTAAAGCAATTTCCCCGTCAAGGTCAAAATACTGTCGGGCAGGCGAGCGAAGACCTGTTTCGCCAGTCGCGTGCGGTAGCCATCAGTGGACTGAAAGTCTTGCGCAGGATATCTGAGGTAAGTCAAGACCGACCGCGTTGTTCCCCAGTGATCCTTGAATGCAATGAGTCCAGGGTTCTCGTAGTCCGAACGGCCAAGATCGAATTCCTGCAATGCCTCTTTCTTTGCTTGCTGGATTGCCCTCCAGAACACCAGGGGCACGCCGCCCAGGTTGTGGAACCGAGCGTCGGAGGCACCGTACTTGTAAACGAAGGTGTTCTTATAACGCAGTGTTAGAATGCTGGCGATGGGCTGGCCCTGCTTTGACGCTACGCAGATCTGGACTCGATCTCCCAAGCAACTAATCAGACTGCGGAACCACTTCAGGGGTTGCGGGGGCAGTTCGTGTCGGCGGCGCGTCAAGAGTAACAAGCGGTAGAACTTGTCTAGGAGGGCTTCCGACCTGCCTTCCTCATAGGTCAAGCCTTCGCGCTCGGAACGACGGATCTTTCGCTGAATGCAATCCTTATGGCAGGACCGAAAGAGCTGCTCGGAATCCAGACTCAAATCCAGCGCATGAAAGCAAAAGGTCTTGCCGATTACGAATTCCGGCATGGAGGCGCAAACTGAAGTGCGTGGCCGGATCTCGACATACTCTAATTTTTTTCTCTCAACTTCCACACTTAAAAAAGCGAAAATCTCGTTCAAATCGTCGGCTGAATCGACGAGCGGCTCACAATGGTCGGCGAAAGGTAGAGAAACCAGTCTACGCCCGGTCAAAAAACTGTTAATCTGGCAGAAAGCCAAACCATTCCTTAGTTCCGTGTGCGGCGAACACGTCGTGTAAGCGACCGGCACGTAACCGTAAGTGCGACGCAATGCTTCCAGCCAGCCGCGGGTGTGGAAGACCGAGGCCCGCGGATGTCGCTGCAGGAATTCCTCCCAGCGCGTGTCCTGCAGGGGATCGACTTTGTAGATCGTCGTTGACACTTAATGTAACTGCCCTGCTTCAGCAGAGCGGCTACTGAGGATAAACAGCTAGGATCACGGTGTCGAGTCAAGGGTGGCCGCACGGCAGCACGGGCGGTTGTCAGTGACGGATGCAACTGTCAACGAACCAGCCAGCGGTTATCGCCATTCTATATTACTAATTAGTTGCTCTAAGAGAGCTTTTCGACTTCGCTTGCTGAGTCTCTTTCCGTGCCATCGATGCAATCAATTGCTGGTAGCGTTCTGCCATCAACTCCCATCGATAGTCCATGTAGTCTTGCTCGGCGCCCGCGACTAATTGGGCCCGCTTCTGCGGGTGCCGATACAGATCAATAATCGCCTCTGCAAAACTATCTATGTTTGATGGCTCGCATAATCTAATCGAACCTGGGCGAAACATCGAGCGTATCGCGGCGGTGTTGGATGCAATTATAGGACGACGCATCCAAGCAAATTCGTAGGCCTTAGTTGGCAGTACCAGATCCATAAAACCATTCGAAGGGTAAGGAATAATGCCAATGTCGCCCTTCGCGACGAAATCAACCACCTCGTCCAGAGGACCAATCGGAGAGAACACAATGTGATCGGTAACATCTAATGTTTGTGCCAGTTGTCTAAGGCAGAGCAAAGAGTCTCCTCCCCCCTTGAGGTGCAGATGGAGATGGGGGGCCGCTGCGCGTGCTTTTGCAAAGGCACGAATAGCGATATCAAGGCCGTTGCGCTCGGAGCACGTGCCGTGGTACATGAGAATAATTGGACGTTCCGCTGTCGCCTCTCCCAAGAAAGGATCCGTACGCTTCCCTTCAGGAAAGATTTTGGGATCGGCGCTATTGAGAACGCTACTCAACTTTTCTCGACGAACGCCGCGCTTCAGTAAGAGTTGTTCAAAAGGCCAGCCTACAGTCAGAACATGATCGGCGAACCCTGTGGAAATGCGCTCCTGCCATTTTGCCAGGGGAACGGTTATACGCCGAAAAAGCCCTTTCGCTTTCACCGCCATTAGCTCAGGCGCTACATCCTGCACGTGCAAGATGACGCGAGCGCCAAAGCATTTGGGAACGAGGGCTGCAAAAGCAAGGAAATCTGGTAGGTTGTGAACGTGCACGACGTCGAATCTCAGCTTGAAATGCAACTGTGCAACCTTCGTAAGGGCCAAGAATGCAAAAAGAATCCACAACATAAGCATCGCTCCGACTGGCATAGCAGTGATCCTGCCCAATGGTTTTCCATTGCTCCCTCTTATGCAAATACGATGGACGTGCACTCCATTGAGAACATCATATTTCGTTTGTCCGTCGCGCATCGAGCAGATCACGTGGTACTCATACCCCGCGCTCGCCGCGGCCTCCGCCGTTCGCCTAACGAGGGGATCCTCAGGGTAACAATCACATGTAATTGCACACGCGCGAATTAGAGACATAGACCCTCCGTGCTCTCTGCATTCATCGTCGGCTGTAAGTAATTATCGTGCGGTGGGAAGTTTGTGCCCTATTTCTCGGTGGTTCTCTGAACTTGTGAATTGGTAGCTGTCGCACACGGAACCCGCTTGATCGGGCGACTTGTTGCGATCTGAAGTAACTCCTCGCAACGGACTTGTTGAGCCCAGCGTAACAATGCCCAGTAACCTTCCGTGGGCTGGTCGCCTCTGTAGAGCGCACAAAGCCTTTTGAGTGCACAGATCCGCCGCTTCCGTGTGGAGCGGTTTACAATATTCCATTAGCCTCTCGACCCTACAATTGGATCAGAAAAGAACCTAGCCGTCTGTTCTTTTCGCAGAAAAGCAACAAACTCAGGAGGCACCATCCTCTTCCCATAGATGTGCGCCATGAAAAAGCCCAACAGCCTTGCCAGCGCACCCAAAACGTAAGGTCGCCAGGCGATCCTTCTAGCCACTTTGACCAGCTCGAACATGGGATGACTGCCAAGACAAAAGTCGGCGAATCCCTGACGGTAGCAGTAGCGCAGCGTGCTGCCGGCGCCCCCGATCGCACGGAGGTGACGGGCTCTCAACTCGGAGAATGATCGAACTCGCCAGCCGCACTTGCGGGCCATTATTTCTGCATACCAGTCCTCGCCGCCGTACTCGATCGGCAGCAGCCCACCAATATCCTCATAGCACTCGCGCCGGAACATCTGTATAGCACCGGGTACTGAAGTTGGGCTACTCCCCGAAGAGAGCCGAAACTTGCCGCCTATCTTTTCGATGTACCACCCTCCGGCGATGCCTAGTCTGGGATCTTCGTCGAATTTCTTCAGTAGCTCACGGAAGTAAAACGGATCCAGCGATATGTCGGCATCTAAGTGAGCGATGAACTGGCTCTCCCCGACTGCGAGGGACTGTAATCCGGCACGTAAGGCGAGCACCTTGGATGCGAAGCTGCGGTTCTGGTCCTTGTTCCGACGAAGGAAGCGGATAAAGGAATAGTTCATCGCATATCGCTGAACTATCTCATCGGTTCGATCCGTCGAACCATCACTGACAATCACCCAAATACTCGGGAGAATAAGCTGTGCTAAAACTGACTTGATTGTCTCCTCTATATATACCTCTTCGTTAAAGGCCGCCGTCAGAAGCGCATAGGACCCATGTCCAGCCTTCAGAGTAACAGTTTCATTGAATTCCTGATTTTTCATAAGAATTTATTCGAACCAAGGCCGAAAATGAAGTTGATAGTTTAATTGACTGCGACGCTGCCCGATGACTTTAGCGGGTACGCCGGCGACGATAGCCATGGGCGGAACGTCCTTCGTTACAACGCTGTTTGAAGCGATGACCGCTCCATTCCCGATCCGTACACTCGGAAGAATCGTTACTCGAGAAGCGATCCAGACATGGTCGCCGATAAACACATCGCCGCCCTTGTCGGCATGAGTATCGCTGTGGACGTCGTGCTCCAACGTCCATATGTTGGTCTCTTGTGCAATGTCCACGTCATCGCCAATTACCAGCCGGCCGCCTCTTCCGTCCAACAGGACCCTTTTGTTGATTACCACGCGATCCCCGATGAACACGTTGCGACCGTTCCGTAGCTCCACACCCATTAGTAGGCCAACGCCTCTACCAAGCTTAGCAACTCTCAGGCGAAAGAAGAGCAGCCGCGTATAGCAACTGGGGATATGCATCAAGAAACGGTTGAAGATATACGACATGAGTCCCGATATGCACAATTTAATTGAAGAACTTAAGGTTTTGTTTGACTGCAGATTCACCGTCTTCCGCGGTACTTTCGTCATAGTGGAGGCGCTGTTGCCGTCCAGCGGTGCCTGTACCGTCGCGGTTTTGCCCATCTTTGTAACGTCACTCCTTGTTGTTCTTGCCACAATTGCGAATAACGGACACACGTCGTTTACAACCTTCAAACATAACTGACGACGTTTACTCGGACACGCTCCTAGTATTGCAATCCCTACGCTGTTGACTCTATCCGGGCCTCTTCCGACGAAAGACGGCTTTCGCTCGCGCGGAAATATTCCCACACCCTTTTGGCGATGTAGTTTTGTTTGGTGCGGTGAAGTTGGGGAAACATCGGCAAAGAAACGATCTCAGTCGCGACCCTTTCCGCCACCGGGAAGTCTCCCTTGCGGTAGCCGAGTGTGCTATAGGCGTTCTGGAGGTGAAGGGGAACCGGGTAATGAATGCCGGTGCCGATATTGACAGCCGCCAGCCAGTTTCGGAATTCCTGTCGATCTCGAACCCGTATCACATAGAGATGGCAATTCGCCCGAGCCCAGGATGGCTCAAACGGAAGGATCAGGCCGTCAATGCCGGTAAGCAATTCACCATACGTGCCAGCGATGACGCGACGAAGCCGATTCCAATCCGAGAGGTGACGTAGTTTCAGGCTGAGGATTCCCGCCTGAATTGCATCGAGCCTTCCGTTATAACCCTCGATCTCGTGATAATATTTTTCAACCTGGCCGTGATCGCGCAGCTGCCGAAGCTTCTTTGCGACCGATTCGTCATTGGTTGTAACCGCGCCTGCTTCGCCACAAGCGCCCAGGTTCTTTCCGGGGTAAAAACTGAACGCGGCCGCCTTTCCCATCGACCCAGCCTTTTTCCAGACCTGCTCTTTGCGCGAGAAGTACTCCGCTCCGTGAGCTTGGCAGGCATCTTCAACGACTATCAGCTTGTATGTTCGGGCCAATTTGAGAATCGGATCCATATCGGCGGTCTGTCCATACAAATGGACCGGAACGACGGCTGTAACTAGTCGGCCCGTTCTTCGTGAAACGGGTCTCCGGGTGATGGGATGCGGGTCACACTGCTCCTCCAAATACTGGCGGAGTTTACCGGAGTTCAAATTACATGTGCGTTCATATATGTCGACGAATTCCGGCAACGCGCCCGCCTGACCAATGGCTTCCGTCGTGGCAATGAATGTGTTAGGTGCGGTGATAACGCTCTCGCCCGGACGAACTCCTGCGGCCATGAGAGCGAAGCGCAGGGCATCTGTTCCGCTATTAACGCCCACGCAGTAGCGCGTTCCGCAGAGCTTGGCGAAATCGCTTTCGAAGCCTTCCACCATCGGGCCACCTACAAAGCTTGCGGTTTTGAGTGCACTGCGAAATACAGTAACCAGTTCCGCTTCTAGTTCAACGTGCGGTGTGACGAGATCCAAGAACGGGATTTCTGTAATCATGAATCAGCGATGCTCTGAGTTGAGATTGCGGACTGGAATGTCGCGCTAAGGTTAACTGCTGCCGCGATTAGCTCGCCATCGATGAAGAGGGCCGCTGCCGAGTCGTGTGCCTGCGAGACCGATATTCACGCTTATCGAGCCCTGGCCAGTGTGCCCTCTCAAACGGAACGGAGTTCTCAAAACCGCTAGTTCCAACGATATTCATCGGTCGATTCCTCTGAAGACCATCTTGGAAGTGAATTCTCGGACCGAAACTGTTAGCAGCGAGTAGGCTGTTCTATTCGAAATCCTGTGCAGCCGCTACGAGATCCGATCCGCAAGAATGCCGCTGGCTTGAGAAAACGATCTTCAAGCTTGACTCTCTCAACCAAAACCCACTCATCGCCGGAAGCCACCAGAGCTCCCTCGCGAACGAAACCACCTACGGTTCCTGGTTCGGCCTTACATGGGGTCCCCGTCCTACCGGCCTTGACGACGGAAAGCTCCTGGCCGCATAAATTAGTCTTGGGATGAGCCCAGGGCGACCTGAAAGGCAAGTAGTCGCAAGCCCGCACGAAGTTCACGATTGCTTCAGCAGGACAAGACCAAGATAGCCAGCCCTTATTGGGCACTTCCTTGCCGAAATATTCGCGTTTGGACAAGTCTTGCGGCACAAGGGGAATCGCACTGGTATCCGTCGAAGCCACGTCGAGGAGCCGAACCATCAATGCAATTCCTTGTCGAACGCATCTTGAATAGAGGGAGAGCGCCGTATCAGAGTCCGCGATTTCGAAACATGTTTGGTAAACCACAGGCCCGGCGTCCACTTCTGGAACCATCTTATGGATAGTCACCCCATGCGTTTTCTCGCCCCGATAAATTGCCCAACTGACAGCGTTCAGCCCCGCGTACCTTGGCAATGGTCCCGGATGCAGGTTAAAGGCCCCGACACGCGCTGCACCGAGCAAAGCCGCGGGGATTACATAAAGTGAATGCACATTCAAAATGATGTCAATATGTTGCGAGCGCAACTTGTTTGCGAAGTATGCATCCTTGACAAGCCCGACCGGCCATGTCTCGAAACCGGACCTTGTCGCCGCGTTCCAAAGACTTCCGCTCGACGAAGCGGCGCTCGGCGATGCCATAACCGCGATAACACGATGGCCGCCACCTTCGAGCGCTCGAAGCATTTGAATTCCCGCGGATTCTCCGCCAATCAACAAGACATTCACGAGAGGCCTTTCCGGCAATCAGTGCTCATATGATCGTTGTACACTCCTGTTGCCGCTTCGCCATTCAAAAAGCCCAACATATCCGTCGTCAGCGTGAAAACTCCCTACTCGCCATCTCCAGCCTCATTTTTGAAAGTACTCTTCGCTTGAAGGAAGATGCGAACGGCAACCATCGGTAAGCGCCAAATAGCTTGAGCCGAAATTCCAGTGGCCAGTCGTCTGGGTCTGACATGACTCTGCCTACAACAAACTCGTCGGCTTCCGAGAAGGCCATGTGAGGGAGCGTGGTGAAAACTCTGTCATATCCCTCTTCGCGGCACCATGTAATCAGATTGTCGTCGAATGCCCCGTACGGAAAACAAAAGAGTTTCACCTCCGAGTTGGTGATTTCGCTCAATCTCCGACGCGACTCAGAAAGCTCACGCCGAGCTTCTTCCTCCGACAGCTGTGTGAGCATCGGGTGTGTTCGCGTGTGCGATCCGATTTGAACGAGACCGGAAGGCAATTTCCCTAGTTGTTCCGCGGTCATGATTGGCTCGTACCTGGCAAGATCAGCGGAGTAGCTTCTCCAATTTGGAGTACCGCCCAAGGCTCCCGTAACGACAAAAAATGTTGCGGGAATGTCTCTTTGCGTTAGTTCCGGCAGAGCATTATCGATATTATTTTGGTAACCGTCGTCGAATGTTACGGCCACATAACGAGCACCGGACGGCAGTGACCTACGCACATCAGCAGGCATGGGTTTCGACCAGCGAATCAGTTCATCCATCTGTCTCGCAAAGGCGGAGCGCTTTTCTTTGGGGATGGAATGGTAGTAGAGAACGACAGCTGTCGCGGGCATTCTCTTGCCCATACTCAAGCGGATTAGACGTCCGAGCCAATCGCCCAGAAAAAAGCCAATGCTGATTGCGAGGAATAGGATGCGTTTCATACTGACTCACAAGGGAGGAGTTTCGGTTCAGGTCTTGCAATGACTAAATGACTTTCAGAAGACGAGTTGAACCTTCCTAGATGTCCCAGATATCACGTCTTGCCCAACTGCTCCGACACGAACTTACATAAGGGCCCAACAATGGTCATTTGCTCAGGATCGAGCCCTTCAAAATCGATCTGTAGGCCAAAATGCGCTTCCACGGCCAACAACAGATTGAGAAAATCCTGCGAATCAATAACGCCCAATAACAATAAGTCATGGTCGTCGCTCATATCAGTTGGCGGGTCTTGTCCTTGGCCAATAAATTTTGGTCTCAAATAACTTCCAAGAAAATCTCGAATGGCTTCAGGGCTGTTCATTACACGTCCAGCATGCGCAGCAGAGCCTTGCGGTCAAACTTGTAATTCACATTGCGAGGCAGTTCGCTCATGAAATGCAATCTTCTGGGGGCCATGTAATCTGGCAATTTGGAGGCAATAGCGGTCGACAATCCTTCGAGATCCTTTGCCTCACCCTCAATGAATACCTCGACGCCCGCACATCCGCTGAGCGTTGCTGGCCAACCCACCGCCACAACGCCATCTATGCCGGAGGTTTCGCGCACAACAGCTTCCACTTCTCCCAGTTCGACTCTGTGTCCAAGGACCTTGACCTGGAAATCGACCCGGCCGAGATGCACCAATGGACCGTTTCCCAAGGGCCGCCGGACCCGATCGCCTGTTCTGTAAAAGACTTCCCTCGCGCCCGGCGGGACAACAAAGGATGCGGCTGTTCTTTCCGGATCCTTCCAATATCCGAGCGACATTTGAGGGCCGCTCATCAAAAGTTCTCCCTCTTGCCCCGGGCGTACTTCGTTCAGTTCGTCGTCGACGACTAAAACGTTCATCCCCGGGAATGGACATCCTATGGGCACAATTCCCAGTTCCGATTCACCGCGAGAACGTACAGAGTCCCAACGGTAGAGCGTACAAGCGATTGTTAGCTCGGTCGGACCGTAAAGATTCTCCAGGGTGGCGTTCGGGGCTGCCTCCAACCAAGCCTGGGCAGAAGAAACAGGAAGAGGTTCACCGCAAAACAAGCTCCACCGGAGAGAAGAAAAACGGCCGGGCTTCAATAGGCCTAATTGCTTCATGAATACGGCCGTAGACGGTACCGAGAACCACACCGTCAATTCTATGTCTTGGATGAATTTGTCCGGTTTAATTATCGTTCTCTGGGAAGGACAGCAGACGCAGGCTCCACGCTCCCAGGCAACAAACATGTCGAAGACGGAAAGATCGAAGGTCATATCGAACATCTGTGACAGTCGATCCTGCTCCGTTATCTGGTAACGCTCAGCCACATACTCGATGAAAGACACGACGTTCCGGTGCGCGACCATAACGCCTTTTGGTATGCCCGTACTCCCTGAAGTGAAAAGCAGATACGCTACGGCATCCGGGCACACAGTCGGCTCCCGCCAAGCTGACGAGGCTGTGAGATCGTCCTGACCGATGAATATGTCTCGTGGCCAAAGCTCGCGGTACGATCCCACGTCTGATATATCAGGGAGTATGACGAGGAGCGGCTCCCGAACCCCACCAAGGAGGTCGTCCAACTGTGGGAGAGATCCCGAGTCGACGATGATCGATCGGCACTCAGAACGTTCGAACATCAACTGTGTTCTCTCTACCGGGAAGGTACGATTCAAAGGAACGTAACCATTTCCGGCCAGAAGTGATCCCAAAATCCCTGCAAACGCGGTCGCGCTACGATACGCAAAGACGGCGGTCAAAGGAGTACCTGAAAATTCCGGGTAGGCCTGAATCGTTGCGGCAATGCGGGTGGCGATCTCGCGCAGCTCTCTATACAAGAGACTCTTACCCCCCACAACCACGGCGCGTCGTTCCGGGAAACTCTCTGCAGACCGCGTAAAGCCACTCCACAATCCTTTCTGCAGACTCATCATTGGGCCTCCAAAGGGACAAATCGGATTTCCATTTCACAGCTAACCGCCGAGATGCAACTAACTAGCTGCCTATACATTTGGGAACGGTTGAGTCTGCCCGTCGGCGACTCCAGACACGCCTGCTTTCTACAGTATGAGCGAGGTGTCGCCATCGTATGGGCTCGCATACCAATGATCTGCAGCAGTAAGAAGATCCTCACGCAAAGATTGATCCTTTGCTTTATAAAAAAACGGACAAGCAGGATATTTCCTGTAATAAGGTTTCCAGCGCATCACAATTTGTCTTACGTTGGCAGGGAAGCCCAGCACTTCAAAGATGTGACTGCCTGACCTTCTGGCGTATTCATAGGCCGACCTAAGCAAACTTTCGATCACATCGGAATCATCTCCCTCCACGAGCATGTCTGCAAGGAAGCACTGGCGCATGCCGGTCTCGCGGTCTACTGCGTTTTGCACCGCAGCATAACCCGTAAGACGGCCATTAAAATGGCAACACAACAGCGCAGTTCTTCGCTGGCTGGCGGGAACCGTGAAGTGCCATCGGAGGGAGACGGAGCTTCTATCTGCCAGGAGAAGACCCTTCTCGGCCAATTTCTTTTGCCACAGCACTTCGAAATCATCTCCTATTTCCGACACCTGAAGCTCAATCACTCTACATTTCTGAGAATTGCCGTTGGGGCACCTACGGAAAATAGTCATCTGCGTCCGCAGGGCCGACGAACCGAGAACCGCTATTAATCCTCCGAGCTTGCCGTTAACGCCGAACTTCTTTGCGACTGCTCTCGCAAAATGCCGGGCATTCAAGACCCAGAAGAGCACTGTATCGTAGTCTCGTTGAGGCAGTGCCTCCGCCCCAAACGCTTTTGCCAGTTTCGCGACAGACTCGCTCGGGGTCGTGATCAGAAGGAGGTCGACGTTTTTTTGCCGATAGAACGATGCGAGCAGGGCCACGCTAAACGCGCGGTAAGCGGGCTCAACGACCATGCCAGTGCCCGTTGCAACAAGCAGTGGTCGACCACAGTAATAATAGAGAAGCGGTACGCTCCCCTGATAACCCACGATCTCCCCGTCAACCTCCAACACCCAGCCCATGCTGAGTGGCGATTTAGAAAACGTGAGAGCTCTATTGTCTCGCCAAAGCCGATACCAATTCTGCAGCGAATCTTTGCCAAGTCCCCAGCGCTCCTTCAGTTTGGCCACCGCTTCGAAGTCAGTGAACTGCACCTCCCGTTGTTTTACCGCTGCCTTTCGACGCTCGGGTACGGTTGCCCTCTCGAGCGTCGAGCTGAGGTAAGAAGTGCGCCGACTGCGCATAATTTTGAGAAGCGCTGCAACAACCTTGTTTTCGATCAAGGGCGTCAAAGTGTGAATCCTAGTGCTGCGATAACCTCTCCTGCGAAACCTCGTCTCACACCGAGAGGACTGTCTCTTGATCTTTCGAGCGCTGCGAATGTCGCGAGACCAGAGTGCTGATTAATCGCCGGATGTTAGCTTCACAGTTATAAGTTTTAGTTAGGTAACTATAGGCCCGGACAGCCATTTGTTCTCCTATCCTATAGTTCTTCAAGAGCTCACTAATGGCAGCCGCAAACTCTGCTGGCGTGTCAGCTAGTCGAACGTGTTCCTTGTCGGCAAAGCCGCTCCCCTCATTCCCAACCGACGTGGATACAACAGGAATGCCTCGCTCAATCGCATGGATGCTCTTTAGTTTTACCCCCGCTCCCCCTTGCATCGGATTAATAAAAACAGCGCAATCCTTGTAAAGTAAAGTCGTGTCCTCCAAATCGACGAGGACCGTGCAGCACCTTTCCTGCTTTATGTCTTTTGCAAACGAGTGTGCGGAGGAACACCCTTGCGTGCTTCCTGCGACGACCAATTGATAGTCAGGGTCTTGTTGGAGGAGCGGATGAACCTGCTTCAAGTACCACCTGAGGCCTTCCCGGTTGAGAGGACTATAGAAATTCCCCACGAACAGCACACGTTTGCAGTATGCGGTGCTCCGCTTCGGTTCGTCTCCGGGTACAAGTGAAGGAGGGAGCCACACGGCCTTGGCAGCTGCGGCCGGATGTTTCGCGATAAAGCGTTCGCACTCACCTAGCGAGATGAACCAGAGTGAATCGACGCGATGATAGGCGGACCTCGAAAACGGCACCATGCGCAAAGCTTCTAGACGGACGAACTGTTTTCTCAGGAAGTTTTCTTCTGCTTTCGCAAGCTCCCACATGTAAGTGATTTCGTCGTTGTGTACTCGCAAGACGCGAAGCGTGGTCTTCAGCAAGGGATTGTCACAAATCGGGAGCGCGCCTTCCGTCTCCATGAGTGTGAGGTCATATTGCTCAGTTAATGGCAGTTCGGAAAACTTAGAGTTGCGACTGATAAAAGTTGGAGTAATGGTAGCCAAACAGTTTCGTAGAGGACGGCGTTCAACGAATTGCAGGGTGCTCACGAGGCTGCGCATTTCAGTCACATGGCGTTCTTTCGGTGTTGCCTTCTGCGCCACCACCAAGGCGTCGACGCTGTAGCCTAAGTTATTCATGGCTCGCAGCCGGGCCCAGATATCTGCTCGCGCGCCGTTATCGGGCGGGTAAGGAAAATGCGGCATAACATGCAAAATCTTCATTGAGTGGCGTAGAAGCTGAAAGAGTGTATCGAAATCAGGCTGAAGTTGCGTGAGATAGTAATTCACCTTCATTGCTAAGGTCAGGTGTAAGCTCAGCGATGGCTGCTTGGCGGCGGTTCAGCGCCAAGGACGTAGCAATCATGGCAAATACCAGAGACGGAAAGTCGCCTCTTGTCAAAAGGGTGCTTTCGAACATGTTGTGCAGGAGGAAAAAGCACAAGTACGTGATCGGCCACAAAGCAAGGGGTTGGCGACCCGACGTGAGATAATCGACTCCCCTCCGGAAAGATAGAGCAAATACAAACAAAAAGACAGACATTCCAAGTGCACCGAGACCAAGACCCAGATCGAGAAAGCCGTTGTCTGCTCTCTGGGCCAGCCATCCAGCGCCAATCCGGACGTCTAGAGCCTCGGCTCTTAGGCTAGCCCAAAAGGTGTCGAATCCATATCCCAGTATGGGATGCCTCATAATTGCAGCCCATACCGTGGCCCACAATCGTGTTCGGCCGGTGAACGTGGAATTGCGCCCCAGTAGGTGGAGCACCCGCTCAGTATTCGCAGCAATGAAGTACATACCAGCACAGAGCATGGTTGCAGCTATGGTGCAAAGCGGCCACCGCTGCTTACCTCTCAGCTGAGCCGCGCGCCACAACGGCAGGAGAGCAACGATCAGCACGCAGGAGAAAAAGGAGGCCGCGGATTGCGAGAGCAAGAGCAGTTCCGCTGCGGTAATAAGAAACGCATATCGCAGCCAGCGAAAGCGGCGAAACCTGACTAGCAATAGGAGCACTACCGCTATCGCCATGTATTGACCAAAGGCATTCTTGTACGCCGACAGTCCTTTCCAGGCTCCCGGATGGGAGACCTGGTCGATGACGTACACAGGTGCGACAAAATAGAGGATTACTGTGGCCGATATCATCATGCAAAAGATATCTGTCAGCAGCTCCGCTTGCTTCTCCAACGTATAACGTTCGCCGAGGTAAATCGCAAACAAGGTTGACAACAGAAGTAACGCACTTCTACGCAGAGTCAGCATCGGTTGAGCGCTCCACGTCATGGACAGTGCCGCCAGTGCCACAAGGCCCATCAGGGGCAGGACCCCACGGACGGCATGAAGCACTCGCCGCCAACGGAGCAAGATTAGAAGGACACCACATGCGTATACACCTGCTTCTATCGTAGTGTCCAGTACATGGACGGAAGCCGAAACCGCCCCGGGGTCAAGTTCCGCCTCGGATGGCCTTGTTAGACCAATTCCGACTTGCATGCTGAGCAGGAGAAACACGATCGCGAACAGCCGCTCGAAAACATGGAAAGCCACTCTTACTGCCCCCCAGCGGCGAACACCGACTGCGGCGCAGTCGCCGCATCCGCCACTCGCTCATGTCTCAGATGCCAACGGATGATCATGTACAAAAGGACCACGAGCAGCCCATCCGTCATCAGGCTGGACCAGGCGGCTCCTCGCCAGGCGAAGGCTCGGATAATCCACAGATTTACGAGTATGTTAAAGATAGATACCACGATCTGTGCTAACGATGTTTGCCATTGGTGGTTTGCCCCCGTCAAAGTGTCAGAGAGGAACACGTGCGCGCATTTGAGCGCTGGCAGCACACATAGCCAGCGCAATGCGGCCGCGCTTTCTTGGTACGCCCGTCCCAGAATCAGCGGCACCAATCCCGCTGAAAGGAGCAGCGCGACAGCGGTCGCGATGCCGTAAGGTATCGAACGGCGGAGGATGCGTCGTGCCAATCCGAAGGCGGAGGTCACACCGTGCGCGCCCTGCCGAAAGAATTCGGGATAGCTCGCCGCCCCCACGGAACGAATTGGCAACATCGCCGCTTCGATAAGGCGGTACGCCGCTGCGTAGATCGCAGCTGATTCGACCGAGCTCAAACGTGCCAGCATGGTCTTGTCAATGTCGTTGTAAACAGACTGCGACGCTAACGCCGTCGCGAAATGTACCCCCTCCCGTACTGAGGGAACGAAGAGATTGAGCTGAAACCGCGGCGGCGCGCAGCACCAGCTCACCGTGAGCAGCCCAGTGACCGTTGCGATTACAGCCGATGCGGCATACAAGTAAGCCCAGCGTGTGGGTGTCGGCGTGGAAAGCGCCAACAATACCGCTGCCACTAACCTAACTCCTGTTGAAAATGCCAGCAATTGTGAATATCTTCGTCCTTGCTCCAACGCCAGGAACACGTGGAGGCAAATGCCGGTCAACTCCATGCCGAAAAGATCGGCTATCGCCACCGCGATCAGCATCGCGGGTGTCGCCGATGACGGAAGGACGCTTGGCCGAAGCAGCAGCGCGAACAGTGTCAGAAACCCTCCGGAGGCAAGCGTTACCAGGAGGGCATTGCCCAGGTAGGCTGACAACACAGTCCGGTTCCGTGCCACGTATTTGATCATCACGTTCCCGGTGCCGCAGGAGGCGAACGGCGACATCGTGGCTACCAGAGCGGTGCAGGCTACAAAACTTCCGTACCCAGCGGGGCCGAGCACATGGGCAACGATGACAAAATAGGCCATCCGGCCCGCCAATTGCAGGCCTTGTCCGCTTAACATCCATGTCGCATTGTGCAAAGTCTGAGAGCGGAAGCTCTGACATACACGCTCCAGCAACCGAACCCGCCCGGCCCTCTCGTGCGCAACACTCGCACGATTAGTGGACGATGGCATAAATCGAAGCAGCTCCGATGGATGAAGCGATGCTCTCAGTGTTGCGGAGAGCATCCTTCAGCCGGTTGTTGGGGATGAACACAATGTCGTTCGCATGCAGTTCGACATCCTGTTCCTGTCCGCGCGATATTCTGGCAAGGTGGAGCTGGCTCGTGACGTACTCGTCACCGGCCTTCCGCAATAAGACCGCGTGATTGGCGGCTGCGGTCGTACTGGCGCTCCCCGCTTGCGCCAGCGCTTGCAGCAGCGTGATCTTGCCGCTGTCCTGCATCACAAACCCGCCTGGTCGGGCCACCGCCCCCAGGACGTAGACGATTCCCGCACGCGGCACCACGACCAAGTCTCCCGGATAGACCTGGACATCCATCGCCAGCGATGTTTTCGCATCATCGTTCTTCAAGGTGATCGTGACACTGTCTTCGGTCGCGGAACGGTGCTTGATGGTGATTCTTGTATCAGCAACGTTGGTGAGGCCGCCTGCCATGGAGACTACGTCGAGCAGGGTGCGCGGACCAGTTACCTGGTAAATGCCAGGATGCTGTACCTCGCCCACCACGGAAACACCCTGGCTGGTAGATTCCTTGATCAAAACGTTGACTTGTGGCCGGACCAGGAAATTGCGGTCGTGAAGCTCGCGTGCAATCGTTTCCGCAGCCTGTTGTCCCGTCAAACCCGCGAGCGGAGTGTTTCCGATCAGTGCCAATTGTGCGGTTCCGTCGGCTCCTACGCGCACCTGCTGTGCCAGTTCGGGGACATCGAAAACGGAAATCTCCAGCAAGTCACCCGGGGCGATTCGTACCGGCACAGCGATTACCTTCGTAGTCGCTGAAGAACTGTTGACCGGCGTCGCTGCTCCGGTGTTTTGAGCCCAGACAGGGTTTGCCCATGCAAGCATCACGGTGAGCACGAGCAGGATGCAAACGAACGTTTCTAACTGATGCCGGATCATGTATTCCCTCCCTCGGAGCTTGTCAGCGATGCTTGGGGAGCCAGCAGATGTGGATTCCCATACTGACCTCCGTCATACTCGTCCGATCCGCGGTAGTGGTAGTATTCGCGAGAGCGGGGATCCATTGCATTCACCAACACACTGATGTACTTGACTTGCACCGCTCGCAGGAGACGGATAGCCCGGACGACGGACTGCGACTGGGTGAATGCAAAGCGAGCCACCATGATCACGATGTCCACGTGGGGTGACAGAACAACTGCATCGGTAACCGGAAGGAGGGCAGGAGTATCGATCACCACGTAGCTGAATTCTTTGCGCCAACTCTGTACCAGCCTGGCCATCTTCCCGGATCCCAGCAACTCCGCGGGACTGCTCAAGAGCGCGCCAGCCGGCATGAAGATCAGTCCAGGGACTTCATCCATCTGCCGGCAGGCGTCATGGTCTGCGCTCCCCAGCAACACCTCGCTCAAACCGATTGCGGAATGCTGCATAACAATCCTGCTCAACGTCCCGCGTCGAAGGTCGGCGTCAACCAGCAACACCTTACCGCCGTTTTGCGCAAGTGCCGCGGCAAGATTCAAAGAGGTAAAGCTCTTTCCTTCCTGTGACATAGCACTCGCCATCATGAGAACCTTGGGGGGCTTGTCGGGCCAGGACAGCAGCAAAGAAGTACGTACTTGGCGGAAGGCCTCTGTGACCGCCCAGTGGTCCGGACTGAGAAACCCAGCAGTCTTGTCCGCTGCGCCGCTGCGATCATTCGGCCCATATGCTTTCAGCCAATCTTTCGGTTCGAGACCCGGGGGGATTCTGCCTTGCGGGATTATGCCCAGAATCGGTATCTGGGTCGTGCTTTCAATCTCTTCCGGACTGCGAACCGTGCGGTCCATGGCTTCGGCCACAAAAGCGGCAATCACACCAAGCATCAGTCCGGCCAAAGTGCCCACGGCGAGGTAAAGCGGAACACTGGGTTTGGCAGGACGACCGGGAACCACAGCTGGGTCGACAATGTTAAGTTCACTCGAGCGTAGGCCGGCCAATACATCAGCTTCCTTCAGTTTTTGCATTAAGTTATCATAGAGTACATGGGCAGACTCAGCTTCGCGTTTGGCAATCGTATAGTTAATCGCCCGGTCGTTCATTCTCGATGCGACTGCCTTTTGTTCTTCAAAAATCTGTCGCGCAGCCGCTTCCTGCGAAGCGGCCACCTCGTACTCATTGCTAGCACTCTGGACCACTTTACTGAGCTCTGCGTCGATTGAAGATTGAAGCGCTGTCAGCCGCTCCTTCATCTCGATCAATCGCGGGTACGCAGGTCCGTACTTGGTTGCAGCATCCGCGTATTGCGCATTCAGGTCGGTTTCCTGCTCGCGGAGCTGGTGGATCAGCGATAACGAATTAGTGGATTGAGAGACAGTACCCGTGGCGGAGGTTCCGAGCAGACCGGCGATCAGCTCAGGGTTCCCCTTGCGAGCAAGATTGTAAACGGCTTCCTTGACGATGCGGTTGGCTTGTGCTGTAGTCAGTTCACTGTTGAGTTGCTCCAATCTGGTTACGATAATGTTGTTGTGCTCATCCGCGCCGTATATCCCCGACGCCTTCTGCAGCTCAACTGCGCGTTCCTGTGACTTCTCCACCTCAGACTTGAGGTCCACCAGTTGCCGCCCCAAGAAGTCCGTGGCTTTGGTAGTTGCGTTGTAATCCACTTGAAAGTTGTAGTCGAGGAAATCGGAGACGAGTTGGTTGACGATCCTTGCGGCCATTTCCGGGTCGGGGTCCTGGTAGCTAACGGTAATCAGGCGCGTGCCGGATACGGAATCGACATTGAGATTCGCTTTAAACTTCCTAAGAATAGCGGCACGTTTAAGCGGCGCCTGATCCAGCGGTGCCGCCATCTGGCGCCGTACTTCATCCGTTTTGATCAGCGGGTCATAACGGAATTCGTTAGTGTTCGCCAGATTCAATTTCTTGATGACTTGCAAGGCGAGCGTATCCGACTGCATTACCGTCACGTGTGTCTGCAGAGTCACCGGCAGAGTCGTGTAGGAATCCGACCCAGAAGCTCCTTCGGTGGGGTCTTTCAGTGATAATCGTCCCATCTGCTGATTGAGAAGCTGAATGCGCGATGTCGCCAGGTACTGCGGGGTCATTACAATGCACACCAGCGCTGCAGCAGCCAGCATCGTTGCGCTGCAAACGTAGATCCAAATTCGCCGCCTGAGGAGGATCTGCACCAACGCAAACACGTCGGGAGTCGAGTCGTCGATTGGCGCTGGTGCCGTTAATCTCGCCACCCGGTACGGCGGGGTAACTTCGGCGGTCTTCAGCTGGCGATTTTCGACTGGTCGCAGCAGTTCGTAGTTCCTGCTCATCTCTTGCACCCCTTCCCGAATGCGCTCATACAGACTCGAATCCGTAATCCTGGTCCACGATGCAGATCGAGCGATGGACTTGCTCGGTGGAAAACACGAGTCTCCTTCCTGCCAGGTCCGACACAAGGAAAGCACTCCGAAGTGCCGCAATGGAGCGCTATTCTTTTGGTCGTTTCAAATCGCACTAGCCAGAAAGGAGTTCTGCGCGTCTTGGACTCAAATGCAAGCTGTGACAACAGCGAGTGGGACCCAGACTATGTCTTACTGCTCATCGTCCAGATTCTCGGGGGTTGGCATTCTCTCCAAAATCGTATTCTGTTTAGACGATAGCCGCATTAGTGCTCGCTTACACAACAAATAAACGAGTGTGGGCAACTCACATATCGCAGGAACCGGATCATCAAGGGCGAAGATAGCAGTTTCTAGCGGAGGGCGCAGGCCCCACAAGTACTCAAAGATCGATAACTCGCCTCTGCAAATTTCCGAGCTAGCGACCGCGAAGTCAGAGCCCATCCTTGCCCAACGCACACCGCTACGTACATGCAGTTTGGGCAAGGATTGTCTCCGCATCAACTGCCACAGAAGGTAGGAAAAGTCTATGCCGGCAGCCGCACACAGCGAATGCCATCCCCAGACCCGGGGGTTGATGTCGAGCAACTTATAACGGTCGTCCCTCCGATCCCGCTTGAACTCAACTTCAACGAGTCCCGTGAATCGGATTGCTTCAAGCAATTTGGTTGCCGGCACCTCGATAGCAGGTTCGTCGACGGTCTCAACAAATGTGCTGAATCTCCCAAAGTCCCTCGGAAATTGGCGTGCTCGAAGCGCCATCAATGACGCCAGCGGACGGCCTTCCATGCACAGAGCCGCATAGGAATATTGGGACTCTCCGCCGCCGGGTATCAACTCCTGAACCATAATCAGGTCCGGGGACATCAGACTACATGCCTCGGCGTATCTGCTAACGAGCGTCCGTCGATCGTCGACTTGCCAGGCTTTATCGGTGGTGAGCGGATTGAGTAGCTCTCGAGTCGCCGGCTTCAAGATGACAGGAAAGTTGACATCGCATGAAGTCAAGCCTTGCACCGAGTCGGGGAAGAACGTTCGGGGCTGATCAATACCCAGCCGTTCTCCAAGTTGATACATTAGCCGTTTATCGAGAGCCCAGCGTAGTGATGCCCAAGGCGGCGTTGTCAGCACGAACTTGTTTGCCAAAACATCGTGGTTCCGCGAAATGAGGGCGGTGCACTCGTCGTCGGTGGGGATCAGAAGAAATCGTTCGACGTCGCTCCTTGAGGCTAATGCTTCCAAGTAAGCGATTTTTCGGGCATCGTCTCCCTTCGGCCAGGGTAGAGTCCGCTCAGCATATCGAGAAAGACCTGCCAGAGCATGACCATCCTGCTTAACAACCCACACGGGAATGCCACGGCGCCCCAGGGCCCGTACCACGCCGAGAGCTCGATAGTTGCCTCCCAGAACAAGGGCAACGCGACGGTCAGATCTTTCGAATGCGCCTGAGTTGTGGTGTCCGTGTGATGTGGATGTTGCAACCATAACCGATCGCATTCCTCCGCTAGCAACCCCAATAATTCCATGTAATCACTGAAATCGCTCAGCCGTGCGCAAACTCCTTGACCATCGGACCTCCCATGGAGCCAGGAGTCTTCGGGGCGCTTCGGAAAACATTACTGAGCAGCTCTTCCAGGTCGCAATGCGGACTGACTAGATCGAGAAAATCGGGCGACCTTGGTTTCCGCCACGATGTAGCGGAGCACACGTGCAGGATTTCCAGCCACAATAGCATTTGCAGGAACGTCGCGGGTCACGACGCTGCCAGCGCCGACGATAGCCTCTTTACCGATCACGACGCTCGGAAGAATCGTTGTGCCTGACCCGATTGAAGCGCCTTTCTTCACAGTCGTTCGCTCGACTTTCCAGTCTTGTTCGGTTTGCAGCTGGCCGTCAGGAGTCGTGGCGCGTGGGTACACATCATTGATGAAGGTAACGCCATGACCGATGAAAGCGTTGTCTTCAATGGTCACGCCTTCACAGATAAATGTGTGGCTTGAGATCTTGCAGTTCTTGCCTACTTTTGCATTCTTCTGGATTTCGACGAACGCCCCAATCTTGGTGTTGTCGCCAATCTCGCAGCCGTAGAGATTGATGAACTTCGACAACTTGACGTCCCTGCCGAGCCTCACATCCGGAGCAATACAGCAGTATTCATTCATAGGTGAATGACTTTGCCTTTTTCTTTGAGCGATTCCTCTGCCGCTTCTAGCATCCGGACTACCCGTAAGCCCCCGCGACCATCATTGATTGGCGTCTCGTTATTCGACACGCACTTCGCGAAGTATCCCAACTCAACCTTAAGGGCCTCGGTCTGCTCGATCCTTGGCGCCCACATATCTCCGGAACGATAGCTGACGAGAAGGTCGTACACGCCCTGGCCGTTGCCATTCTTCTCGATGCCCTTGTCATAGACCTTAATCTTTTCGTCGGCTTCCAGGTCATTCCAGACCAGCATCTTTTTCTCCCCCCCCACAAGGGTCGTGCGGACCTTGACCGGTGAAAGCCAGTTCACATTGATATGCGCAATGATGTTTCTGGGGAAGTACACCGTCAGATAAGCGACATCAGCAAAACCGTTGAGGTGCTTCTCGCCTGTCGCCACGATGGCTTCCGGACTTTCCCGAATCACAAAGTCCATAATGGACAGATCGTGGGGAGCGAGATCCCAAATCACATCGACGTCATGCTGAAACAGTCCGAGATTCACCCGGGTAGAGTCATAGTAGTAGAGGTCACCCAACGTTCCATCGTCCACGAGCTGTCGGATCTTCCGTACGGCACCGGTAAAGAGGAAGGTGTGGTCCACCATGATCTTGAGGTTTTTCCGATCGGCCAATTCGATCAATGTTTCAGCTTCACCGGTGTTGGAGGTGAAGGGCTTTTCCACAAATACGTGTTTGCCATTTTCCAGGGCGGTCTTCGCAAGTTCGAAGTGCGTCCAAACGGGAGTAACAACGGCGACTGCGTCAATCACGGGTGAAGTTAGAATTTCTGCCACATCCGACGTAACCTGAATGCCGCGATACGTTTGCGTTACTCGCTGCAGAGCAGCTTCGTTCTTGTCACAGACGGCTACGACCTCGCACTCTTTCACGGCGCAGAGATTGCGCACCACGTTCGGCCCCCAATAGCCATAGCCAATGACGCCGAAGCGAATCATATTTCGCTCCTATCTTTAGTACGCGCCCTCCCTAGAAAAAAGGGCCTTCGGTGTTCGCAGAATGATCTTGAAATCCAGCCAGATTGACCATGCCTTGGCGTATCGGAGATCGAGCCGCACCATCTCATCAAACGCGACCTTACTGCGCCCATTGACTTGCCACAAGCCGGTAATCCCCGGTTTTGCTTCCAAAATGCGGCGTCGGTGCCACGGCTGATATAACTCCAATTCATAAAGAGTTGCAGGTCGTGGACCAACCAAGGACATCTCTCCGCGGAGGACATTCCAGAATTGTGGGAGTTCATCCAGACTCGTTCTCCTCAGGAAGCGTCCAAAGGGCAGAACTCTGGGATCAGACGTAAGCTTATAAATGCCTTTCTCCGGGCCTTCGGAAGAATTGGGATTCGTATTCCCCGCGATGAATCGCTTGACATACTCCTGGTGAATCTCGGGATTGCTCCCGGAATGCATGGATCGGAATTTGAAAAAGGTGAACGGAATTCCGTACTGGCCGACTCGTGTCTGGCGAAACAAAATAGGTCCCTTCGAAGTTAGTCTAATGAGCAAAGCAATGAGAGTGAAGACTGGCGACAGTAAGACCAACGCCGTCAAGCTGCCGAACACATCCACCACTCTCTTGATCGCATGAGGACCCCGTGCTTTTAGATCCTTGCGGTACAGGTCAGGATACAGTCTCTGGTTCGCCGGAGTTGGTGGCTTCTTATCTTGTGTCTCAGGGAAGAACTCAAACGAGATCCGGATTTTCGCAAGTTGATCGATCCTAAGTTGCTGCCGAAGAATCGCCCAGATCTTCGACTCGACGGCATCTTCGACCAGCTCTCTTGTCCGAGAAGGGATCTCTATGAAGACAATCGCGAGAATTGCATTCTGTGTAAACCAACCGCATATGTCGGTCTCCCGGGTCACTGAAGACAGTGCCCGCACGATCTCGCAGACCGCATTCTCACCGTTCGGATAATCAAGAACCGTTTTTATGTCTACCAGCATCAGCAAGAAAGGTTGAAGCGAACGTTCCGTCCTCCTGCGTTCCATGCACAGCGTGCGAACAAAGGCTTGTTCAGGCAGGACTCTTGGAGGACACTCTCGCACGTCAGTGAGATCTCTCTGGTTGTTCCTGGGCTGGAACCCACGTGCTCTGTCGAATGGCTGGCTCCGGAGCACGACGAATCCTTCTCGGCAAGCGAATCTGCTGTCCCACTCTGATCAGATCGGGGTTGACGAGATCCGGGTTGAGCTTCCAGATCTCTGCCAATATGGCGCGGTCCCAGTAGCCGATATAGGAAAGAGCGATCCTTCCGAGTGTTTCATCCTGCTGGACCACGTGAAGGACAGGTTCAATCGATTCGCTTGGGTCCGTCTGTTGAGTGGAAGCCAAGATCGTAGAAGAGGGGACGGAAGAAAATCCTCCAGGCCTGAACTGGAAATTCGTGTACCCGTACAACCCCAGAGCGACCATTAGGAAAGTCATCAGGATTGGACCAGCCATCTGGCGGAACCACGGATCCGGAGAGGTTACCGCCAGGAATTGCGGTTCTGGCGCCGAAACGATATGGGCAATAGGTGCAGGTTCTGCGACTGGCGCAGGCGCTTTCGGAGCCAGTGAGCTGAGGCCCAGATCCGCCACAACTTCCCGCACGATCTCGGGGCCGATCTTTGCTTGCTCCAACGCACAACCCAGCGACAGGGCGTTGAAGCAGAGGTTGTTGATATTACGCGGGATCCCTGCGCTATGATCCGCGATCAATTCCAGAGCGGCGCGCGTGAAAAGTGGACGCCCATCGTGTCCAGCAACTCCTAGCCGATACTCTATGTAGGCAAATGTTTCGGCCGGAGTGAACGGCTCGAGCCGGCTGAAGATGGAGATCCTTTGACGCAGTTGGGACAAAGACTTGCGGTCGAGTTTCCCGGCTAACTCAGGCTGACCCGCCAGGACAATCTGCATCAGCTTGGAAGCGGGTGTCTCGAAATTCGAGAGCAGACGCGCGGTTTCTAGCACGGGTTCACTCAGGTTCTGGGCCTCGTCAATGATGAGAACGAATCGGCGACCCGCACTTGCCTCGCGGAACAGAATCTGGTTTAGCTGGCTATGCATGCTCACCATGTCTTGACCCGGGGTGTCAACGCCCAAGTCCTGGAGCAGATAGCGGATCAGGTCGACGGGGCCGCACACGGTCTGGAATAAGAAGACGGTGCGCGCGGATTCGCGCAACTGTTCGAGAAGCGCAAAAAGGAGTGTCGTCTTCCCCATCCCCGGGCGTGCGATGAGCGCGAGAAACCCCCGCCCCGTCTCGATGCCATAGCGGAGCGAAGCTAGCGCTTCGCGATGTGTCGCGGTTGGAAACAGGAAGCGGGTGTCCGGAGTAACGCCGAATGGCTCCTGTTTCAGTTTGTAGAATTCAAGAACCATCCTGCTGATTTGCCTCTCGATAACAGCTTGAGGAATGCCGTACTCTTTCGCTGGCCCTCAGGCGCGGCTTGTGCGGGTGACACTCTCTGAACCTTCATCGGCACTATTTGATGAGGTTGAGAACGGCCCGATCCCGGCGACGGGCAGGAAGGGTTTAATCCTGGAAATTGATTCTTGGGCACAAACGCCGTGTCCCCTGGGCGCAGATAAGGATCTTCGCGTAAGTTTCCTTGAGCCAGCATGTCCTTGAGGTCAATCTTCTTGGCCGATACCCACCCTTCTGAAACTCGGTGGAACAGCAGAATTTGCGAGTGTTTGGCGGTGTCCTTGAAGCCGCCAGCAATTGCGATGGCTTGAGTCACGGTTGCTCGCCGCGCAACTCAAACTTCCCAGGACGCCCCACTTCGCCATCCATTGCCGGCCGGCGCATGGACAAGTGACGACGCGTGCTGCGAAGCTGCCTGGGCATGGGTAGAACCCAGTTGCTCCACATTGCAACCGTCAACTTCCACAGCAGCGGATCTTCCCAGCATTTCCACTGAGATAACCAAGCGGAACCCATTCTTCTTCCGCACGAGAAACCCTTCGACGCCCTGCAGGGGCCCAACCCTAACCCGCACCCGGTCACCGCATTTCAGCAAAGGATGAGGCTCGGCGCGAAGGGAGCTTTCAACCACTTGGCGAACCGCCTTTATCTCGGCATGGGGAATTGCCGCCGGACGACCTCCCCACCCAACGATTGTGTAAGCTCCGGGTGTGCTCAGGATCTGGACTCTCCGGTCAAGTCCGCCATGAACAAACACATAGCAGGGAAAAAGTGGCAGCCAAAGCTGCTTGTTACGGTCTTGCCAGCGGTGCACAGCACTGTAAAGCGGAAGAAAGACCTCGTGTCCTCTGCTCTCAAGGCTGCGGGCAACAGTCTTCTCGTGTTGATGGCGCGTATAAACCGCGTACCAGGCAGAATCGGCGTTCTCGGCCGTTGTCGGGGGGCTTTCTTGAACGGTGTACACAGCTTCGCCCTGTGACATACAGAAAACTCACGTAAAACTCTTCCTGGCCCCGATCAGCCGGGAGCGGCAACCGGACGTCGCGGCCTCTCCGGAAGACCACCTCGTCAGCCGGCACGTCCAAATTCGATCCGCAAACAACAGCGCCGGAGTTCGCGGCGCACCACAATCCGCCCGCCAAGACGCGAGGCTAACTGCGCTAGTGGACTATTTGTCGCCGTCCTCGCTCGATACCTCGGCGGCTCCTCCTACTCAAGAACTTCCCCTCTTTCGTTGCGCAGCGTAAACGTGTTTATGGCCGCCGCGAATCCAGCGGCCCGTTCTCTAACCCTTGGGCCTGCCTCCACCCGCACGACCCGACCTTCTCCCTGAATGACAAGTCGGGAGCGGGCCGAAACCGAACCAACGAACACCTCAATCTCGATGTTTGCTCTCATGGGGGGCACCTCATCAGCCAAAACAAAGACCCCACTCGCAGATATGTCTCGCGCGAGACCCTTGATCTGGTGCGGCACGCCTTCGGGATCCTTCCAAAGGACATTTAGTGCAGCCTCCAAGACGAAGCGTTCATGTTGCCGCCGTTCCATTAGCCCCACAGGGCCAGTCTACAGTATCAGGGCGCAGTAGATTTGCCCGTGTCCCAGCCCTCGCGCACTTAGCCGGGCTGGAATCCCAACCTATGCTCACTGAACCAATGCGGCAAGGGGCGAAAACTTGGGGAAAGTAGCCGTTGCAGTTGGGAAGGAGACACCACACACGATGTAACTCTGTCTGTGCCGTTTCACCCACTGGGTGGAAGAGGAATGCCGCACCGCACTTGCTCCCGTCACTCGCAAATGGAAAATAATTGCTCTATCCTTTCCTTCGATTCGATAGAGCAAAAACTTTTTTCAACAGCCCGCGTAAGATTTCGCAAAAGATTCGTTGACTTGTTTTTTTTTCACTGCTACATGTAAATCTAGGTTATTTGGAAGACCGTTGATGGCGACATCCGCCCCCTTGATGTCGATGCCAGCACGGCCGTCAAAGGCTCGTTTCCAACGCGTAAATGTCCTTATCGCCGACGAGACGCCTATGGGCTGCCAACTGCTCAAGAACGCGCTCACTCGTTCGCGCTTTCATTTTGAGGTGGTTGCGTGCGCGACTAGCCGTTCAGAGATCATGCGGTGCATGGGTACACGTTCCATCGAAGTCGCTTTACTAAGCGAAACTTTGCAGGAAGGACCGTTTGTAGGCTTCCGCGTATTAAGCGAGCTGCGGGCCTCTTTCCCTGCTACTCGGACAATCGCTCTCCTTAAGTCGGTACCCCATGACTTGGTCGTAGACGCCTTTCGTGCCGGGGCCAAGGGCGTGTTTTGCAAGGCAGAGCCGATTGAATCTCTCTACAAGTGTATTCGGGCTGTACATGCAGGGCAGATTTGGGCTAATAGTCACCAGCTGAATTTACTTGTCGAGGCCTTGGTGAGCGCCAAGCCTTTGCATGTGACCAGCGCTACGGGACGACGTCTGCTCGCCAAGCGAGAAGAAGAGGTCGTGAATCTCGTGGCCGAAGGACTAACCAACCGGGACATCGCACAGAAGCTCGGCATCAGCGAGCACACGGTAAGCAACTATCTCTTCCGAGTCTATGAGAAGTTGGGCATATCGAGCCGCGTCGAGCTGGTGCTGTACGTTCTCCGTGATCAGGGCCGTCAGGGGTAAGAAAAGGCCTTTTTGCGGAAACAGAAACATTCGGGCGAGCTCACCCGCGATTTGACTTTTCCGAAAGGGATGAATCACTGTGAGGCTGGAATGCCTTTGGGGAAGTAATAGAAGTACCGAGACTACCGAGACTACTAGACAGAATGCCGGCGAAAGATATTCGACGCTGTCATCGTTACAACTGGCTGATGCCGAAAGGGCCAGTGCGTTTGCTCAGGTTGAGCTTAATACTCCGAGCACTAAATAAGTGACACTTTTCAACTGGCGGCATATAGGACGTGGCGTTCGCAAAAGTAGTTCTTCACCACCGTGGG
>Ga0187819_10000062_pt1 | contig 47074 bp, 40 predicted proteins | sample NC_wetland_sal_i_15_FD_132411 | JGI IMG/M metagenome (GOLD analysis project Ga0187819, IMG submission 132411) | Wetland sediment microbial communities from Neuse River Estuary, North Carolina, USA - SO4_4 | ecosystem: Environmental > Aquatic > Freshwater > Wetlands > Sediment | place: USA... | reverse complement strand
GAGATTTTCTTCCGCGCGGCCGACTGGCCATATCGCCGCATCTTGCGCGGCTGCAGCCGTTTGCTTGCGCCTCCCGCAGAGCAACCGCGTCCCGCCGAGCCGCAGAAGTAAATTTTCACGGAATCCGCGCCGTTGAAACCTGTCGCGCCATCGTACAATCAAGATTATGTCCGAAGCGAACGCGCCCAGCCCGTCACCAGAGTCCGCCGCACAAAAGCGATCTCGCGCCTCAGACATCGTGCGCGGCCTCCGCCACCGTAATTTCCAACTCTTCTTCAGCGGGCAATTGATTTCGCTCATCGGCACATGGATGGACAACGTCGCGGAGGGCTGGCTGGTTTACAGGCTGACGCACTCCTCGCTGTTGCTTGGTGTGGCGACATTCGCCGGCCAGATTCCAGTTTTCTTGCTGGCGCCGCTGGGCGGCATGGTGGCGGACCGCTGGAACCGGCGGAAGATTGTGATCGCGACGCAGAGCGCGTCAATGGTGCTGGCATTTATCTTGGCGACGCTGACGCTGGCGCGAATCGTGACTGTATGGGAAGTCATCGTGCTGGCGGCGTGCATGGGGAGTGTCAACGCGTTCGACATACCGACGCGGCAGGCATTTCTGGTAGAAATGGTTGGCCGCGAAGATCTGATGAATGCCATCGCGCTGAACTCGTCGATGTTCAACGCCGCTCGCGTGATCGGGCCGTCGATCGCAGGGGTGCTGGTGGCGTGGAAGGGCGAGGGCTGGTGTTTTTTCGCGAACGCAGTCAGCTACATCGCCGTGATTGCGGGTTTGCTCGCGATGAAAGTTCCGCCCAGGCCTGCGGCGGTTCACGTCGGTTCGCCGCTCGACCATATCGCCGAAGGCTTTCGCTTCGCGCGAACGACTGCCCCCATCCGCGCCATTCTTTTGTTGATTGCCCTCGTGAGCCTCGTAGCCACTCCCTACTCCGTGCTGATGCCTATCTTCGCCGCGCGAATACTGCATGGAAGCGCTCGAACATTGGGCGTGCTCATGGCTTCGGCGGGAATTGGCGCTGTGGCGGGCGCGCTATTGCTCGCGGCGCGAAGGGGCGTCCGCGGACTTGGCCGCTGGGTGGCCATTGCTTGCGGGGGATTCGGCACGGCGCTGATCCTTTTCTCGTTCTCGCGGTGGTACTCGCTATCGGCGATTTTGCTGGTCCCGGTCGGCTTTTTCGCTATGGTGCAGTTCGCTTCATCGAACACGCTGATTCAGTCGATGGTGCCGGACCGCCTGCGGGGCCGCATCATGTCGATCTACTCCATGATGTTCATGGGCATGGTGCCGCTCGGCGCGCTGTTTGCAGGAGCTATTGCGGATCGTATCGGCGCGCCATGGACTGTCGCCATCGGTGGATTGGCGGCGATCTGTGGCGCAATTCTTTTTGGCCGCAATTTGCCGAAGATTCGCGTCGAGGCGCGACAGCTCATCATGGCTCAGGGGCTCGCGGGGGGCGAGCCCGTCGAGCGAATCGGGAGCGGCAGCGTTTCGTAAGCCAGCCGCCGCCAGCCCCTCTGCTATACTCCGCTTTCGAATTTCGACGAGGCTGAATGCAATCTCAAAGCCTACCAGGCCGCGCTTCCGGATGCGCGACTGCCCAGGGTACGTTGCGCTACGCCGCGCGATTTGCCGGACGTGCTGCGGCCGGACATTTTCGGCAGGTCGCAGGGGGACTTATGGCATCCTCCATCGGCGCTGGGACCTACCTGGGTGAGCCGGATTCCGCAACGGACAAGGCGTATACGAACAGTCTGATCGCCGCTGTGGAGGGAGGCATCAATTTCGTCGATTGCGCCATTAATTACCGCCTCCAGCGCAGCGAACGTTCCGTCGGAGCAGCGTTAAAAGAACTGCTCTCGCGTGGGTTCTCCCGCGAGGAAATCGTTCTTTGCACCAAAGCCGGCTTTCTCACTCCCGACGGCGAAATGCCGCAGGACGCGAGCGAGTATTTCGAGCGGGAGTACGTGAGCAAAGGCCTGCTTCGGCCTGAAGACGTTGCGCAAGGGTGCCACTCGATGGCTCCAGCGTTCTTGGGCGACCAGATAGAGCGAAGCCGGCGCAACATGGGCCTCGAGTGCATCGACATCTTTCACCTGCACAATCCCGAGACACAATTCCCTGAAGTCTCGCGTGAGGAGTTTCGCCAGCGCGTTCGAAAAGCGTTTACGTTCCTGGAATCGGCCGTTGCTGAACACAAGATCAACGCGTACGGAATGGCGACCTGGAATGCATTTCGCGAGGATATGAGGGCCCCCGGTTATCTGTCACTGGAAGAAATCGTCTCGATCGCGCGAGAAGTGGCGGGCGAGTCCCATCATTTCCGTTTCGTTCAGTTGCCCTTCAACTTGGCCATGCCCGAGGCGCTGACGCGGCCGAATCAGATTGTGGACGGGAAAACGATGGCCATGGTGCAAGCTGCTCGCCCGCTGGGCGTCACGATTATTTCGAGTGCGGCGCTCCTTCAGGGACAGCTCACGAAAAGTCTGCCGCCCTACATCGCCGCAGCTCTCGAACTGAAGAGCAATGCGGCGCTGGCGCTCCAATTTGCGCGTTCCGCACCAGGCATCACCACGGCGCTGGTGGGCATGAGCAATCTCGAACACGTGAAGGCAAATCTCGCGCTTCTCGGCACCGAACCCGCTCCTCGCGATCAGTTCCTGAGGCTTTTCGGCCCAAGAACCTAAGCATTGCGTTTGCGGCCATCACTTGCCACGCCGATTCAGCCATTCCGCGATCGCGGCGCCAACCTTGTCGAGCTTGCCCGCGAAAAAATGGTCGCCTCCGTCGATAATGACCGGCTGCTTTGGCTCCGGCCATGTGGCGAACAGTCCTTCCAGTTTTGCGCGCGAGCCGTACTGATCGTCTCCGCCCTGGATGATTAGCTTACGTTTGCGGCAATCCCGAAGGTAACTCAGATCAGAACTATCCACGGGCAACCCGATTCCGATCAACTCGATGACGCGTTCATCCTCGCAGCCGACGCGCAAGCCCACCCACGCGCCGAAACTGAATCCTCCGAGTAGGACCGGCTTTCCCGGAAACGCTTCAGCGAGATAATTAAGTGCGGTGCGGACGTCGTCCTGCTCGCCACGCCCTTTGTCGTGAACCCCTTCGCTGAGTCCCGCGCCCCGAAAGTTGAACCGCCAAACGGGAATACCCGCCTGATGCAGTGTCTTCGCGGTGTGGTACACCACTTTGTTGTGCATGGTGCCGCCGAACAGAGGATGTGGATGGCACGCGAGCGCCACCAGGATTGGATCCCGCTCCGCAACGGTCCAGAGCCTGGCTTCGAGTCGTCCGGCAGGGCCATCAATGAAGAACGTGCGATGGAAAACGTCAGCCATGAACTAGGGATGGTTCGGGATTTTGCGCAGACGAAACAAGCGCGCTTGTATTCACAACTTTTTGAGCCGCGTCCACTCGATCGCCGCCGACGTGATGATGGCGTTCGCCGATGTGTCTGCATCTGCAGAAAAACTAGCTGGCGGCTGCTCTTCAACCATTCCAGTTCTTACTATTCGCCCTGGAATTTCGCCTGCTTCGGCCCAATCTCCCCAGGGAAGCTTGGCCAGCACGTCCTGGCCCGTTTCGTAAATGTGCGAAGCCTCGAAGCGCACCCCGGATCTGGAAATATCTCGCGTCATGGATTCTTCTGGCCAGGGCGTGCCGACCGGCCGCACAAAAATGGGCAGTGCAAATGGAATGCGCGCATACTTGCGATGCTCGCTGCCCGGTGCGCGACCCGGCTGCCGCGCAGGGGTCTCCAGCAGCAGCGCCACGCGAAAACTCCCGCTCGACTCGCCTGCGACTCGCACAACAGTCGCGAGCGTCTCTGGCTGGACCGCAGTGAATTCCTCACGCTCAAACGGAAATGCCACCCAGACGCGCATCCGAACCTCGCACGGTTCGGCACGCACGACGAGTAATCCTTGACGCGACACATCGACAGTGTGCGTCGTTTCAAGGCGCGTGCCGAAAGGTCCACGCCAACGGAGGCGTACCGGCAGGTTAAGCAGCGCGCGCGGGTGTTTTCGCAACTCGACTGCAATTGGCGGCCGCAGCATTGGGCTCACCCTGCAAACATCGTACCGCAAAAAGGAAATTCGTTGCAGACGAGGTAAAGCGATGATAAGTTGGCAAAATTATAAGCTAGCGGGAGAGGCGTATGGAAAACGGTGTGGAACGGCGCGCCGCACGGCGGTTTTCGATGGCGCTTCCTCTGAAGGTGCGATTTTCGTCCAGCAATAACGGAGTAAAAGAAACGCAGGGCGAGACGCGCGATGTCAGCTTCCGCGGTCTTTATTTTATGATCGAAGCCGCGCTTGAGACAGGCAGCTCCATTGAGTTCGTTCTCACGCTTCCACAACAGATCACGCTTGCGGGTGACGTCCACATCCGCTGCTACGCCCGTGTCCTTCGTGTCGAGCCCCAGGACTCGATTCGGGGAGTGGCGGCGCGTATTGAGCGTTACGAATTTCTCCCTGCCTCGACTTGACGTCCGCTTGAGTCGCGTTTTTACTGCCCTCACCGGCGGGAAATCGTGCCGCACAGGGCGTTCGTCCGCCCATTTTGGGCTCGCCGAGCGCCTTCGTGAATTAAGAATTTCCTTCTCTGCTTCTTACGTCTGAAGCAGAATTTCAACCGGAGCATTTTCAATGGCACGTCAAACGCTGCTCGTAGATGCCGACGATACGCTATGGGAGAACAATATCTTCTTCGAGAAGACGATCGACCATTTCATCGCGCAACTGGAGCACCTCGGGTACACATTGGAATACGTTCGCCACATCCTCAATGAGACCGAGCGCCGCAACATCCGTCAGCACGGCTACGGCGTGCGAAGTTTTCGCCGCTCGCTCGAGGAAACGTATATGAAGCTTGCCGGAAACTCCGCGCGGCGCGAAATCATGAAGGAGATCGAGCGCATAACTCTCGAACTGGAGAATACTCCGCCGCACATCATGGAGGGTGTTCCCGAAACGCTGGCCTATCTCTCGAAGCGTCACCGCTTGATCCTGCTCACCAAGGGCGAACAAGCCGAACAGGCCGCCAAGGTCGAGCGTTCAGGACTGCTTTCCTATTTCGATGCGATTGAAATCGTCTTGGAGAAGGAACCGTCGACTTACGAGCGCATGATCGAGCAGTTCAAAATCGTAAAGTCGCACGGCTGGATGGTAGGGAACAGTCCTCGTAGCGACATCAATCCGGCGCTGCAGGCGGGGTTGAATGCGGTATTCATTCCGCATCCCGCCACCTGGGAACTCGAGAAATCGGAAGTCGAATGCGGGACCGGGAAACTGCTGATTCTTTCCGGCTTTCGCGAGTTGCGCGGCCACTTTTAACTGCGTTGCATTTCCGCTCGGCACATTATTTCGTGGAGGAGTTATCGCCTTGGCTGATTATCGTCGCGAATTTGCTGACTTTGAAGGCGTCGCCTACCTGAACATAGCGAATCAAGGGCCGCTTCCGCTCGCGTCTGCACGCGCGGGACAAGCAGCAATCGAAGCGAAGAAGCTGCCGTACAAAGTTTCGGACGATCTCTATTTCGATCTTCCCGATCGCATCCGCGGAAAGCTGGCGGGTTTGATTGGCGCCACGAGCGAAGAAATCGCGATCACCAGCGGCGCGAGCGCGGGACTTTCCGCCGTTGCGGCGGGCATGGAGTGGCAACCCGGTGACGAAGTCCTCGTTGCTCGGGCAGAATTTCCCGCGCACTTTGCCGCCTGGCTGCCGTACCAGAAAGCCGGCAAGCTGCGCATAAGGGTCATTGCTCCGCATGGTCGTTTTATCACCGCGGACGACTACATCGAGCAGATCGGTCCTCGCACACGGCTCGTTTCGGCCAGCCTCGTGCGTTACGACGATGGCTCGATGCTGGATGCGGCCCGCGTTGCCGAGACGTGTCACGCTGCGGGCGCCATGCTTTTGCTCGATATGTCGCAATGCGCCGGAGCCATGCCGCTTTCGATTCGCGACTTGGGCGCTGATTTTGCCGCCTCGAGCGGGTACAAATGGCTGCTCGGGCCTTACGGCACAGGTTTCTTCTGGGCGTCGCCCGAATGGGCGAAACAATTTCCTTGCGGGCCTTTTTATTGGCAAGCTCTTGAAGGCGCGCGAGATTTCCACTCGTTGCCGCTCGAGGATTTGCGACCTGCACCCGGTGCGCGCCGATGGGACTCGGTGGAGACCGGCAATTTCATCAATTTAGCGGCTTGGGACACGTCGCTCGAACTCCTCATCAAGATCGGCACGGAGGCTATCGCCAAACACAACGACGCGCTTGTCGCGGACATCATCGAGCGTTTGCCGCGCGACTGCTGCGTTCTGGCGTCGCCGTCGGAACGCGAGCGGCGCGGCCCCTACGTGTGTGTTTCCTCGCGCAAGCCGGAACGGAATAGTGAACTCTATGAGAGGCTGCGGGAGGCGGAGGTTGTGGTCAGCCTGCGCGAAGGGGCACTGCGAATTTCCCCCTACCTTTACAACACGAACGAGCAGATTGAGCGGCTCGTGAAGATTCTCTCGCTAGCCTAGATTACACTCTCCCGCTACTCGGCTGCGCTCTGTTCCGCGACACACATCCCCGCATGTCCCGCCCATCATGCCAGCACCACAACTTATCGACTCCATGCTGCTGCGACACAGATTCCTCATTCATAACGAAGGGCGACGATGGGGTCGACGCGCATGGCGCGACGAGCCGGGATGTAGCAAGCGGCAAAGGCGACAATGACGAGCAGCAAAACGCCGCCGACAAACGCGAGTGAATTGTCCGGAAGTCCTCGAAGCGCTCCGGCGGGAGTAGCGCTGACGTCAGTCAACACGGACCGGAGAAGGCGCGTGGCGGCGAGAGCGGCGAGGACGCCGATGCCGAGTCCGATGGCGGTGAAACGAGCGCCGCCCGAAAGGACATGGCGCAAGATTTCTCGCGGATGCGCGCCGAGAGCCATGCGAATGCCGATTTCATGAGTGCGCTGTGCCACGTTGAAGGCCATAACGGCATAGATGCCAATGGCACCGAGGAAGAGTGCCAGTGCACTGAAGAAGTCCAAGAGTTCCGTGACGATGTGAAATCCGGAATATTGGTCGTCCATCAGAGCTTGGATAGGACGCACGAGGGAAACGGGCTGGTCGGCGTCGATGGCCCAGATGCTGCGGCGAATCGCCGTAGACAGGGTTGTGCGGTCAGCACGGGAGCGCACAACCACGCCCATGGAGGCGGAAGGGAGTTGTTCGAAAGGAGCGTAAAACTCGCGATCATGCCTACCGCTGGTAGAGTTGTAGAGCTTGACGTCTTGCACGATGCCGATGACGGTGGCGGTGCGATCGGAGCCGCCGAGAGTGAAACGGAGCTTCTGTTCCAGGGGATCGACGCCGGGCCAGAGATAATTGGCCAGGGTCTGGTTGATGATGACCACGGGCGGAGCGGAAGAGCCATCGGAAGTCGCGAAATAGCGTCCCTTTAACAGGGCGATGCGCAAAGTGGAGAAATAGTCCGGCGTCACGACGCTCCACTCGGCGTAGGGAACTTCGCCTGGCCGCGGGGCGGGCTTATCGACGGCGAAAATGGGTAATGCGTCGCAGCATTCTCCGAAGGGAACGAATTGGCTGGCGGAAGCGGCTTCGACTTGAGGCAGGGCGCGGAGGCGGTCAACGAGTTGGTCGTAGAAGCTGCGAATTTGCGGGTCCGTGTTGTATTTGGTCGAGGGCAGGTCTAGTTGGGCAGCCACGATATTGTCGGGCTGGAATCCTGGATTCGCGCGGATAAGCCCAAGGAAGATACTGGAAAGAAGGACGCAGCAAACGACGACCACGACGGCGAGCGCGATTTCGGCGATTACGAAAGCGTTGCGAAGAAGTGCGCCGTGGCGGCTGCCGGATGTGCGGCCCGCAGCCTCTTTCAGCATGGAGAAGACGTCGAGTTTCGAACCGGTGATTGCGGGTGCGAGGCCGAAGAGGAGACCCAGGATGAAGGCGATGACGAGGGTGTAAAGCAGTGTCTGGTAATCGAGGTTTACTTGGCCGTAGTTCGTCAAGTAGCCGCGAATGCGTTCCGGGATGGCCGCTCCAATCCAGGCAAGTGTCCAGTGCGCGACAGCCAATCCTGCCGCGGCGGCGGCGAGGAACAGTAAGACAGTTTCTGTGACGAGTTGGCGGATGAGGCGCGAGCGTCTGGCGCCGAGAGCGGTGCGAACGGCGAGTTCCTTGGTTCGACCTGTGGCGCGGGCCAGCATCATGTTGGCCACATTAGCGCAGGACATGAGCAAGACCAGAGCCACGATCCAAAAACAAATCAGGACTTCCTGGTTGCCCTGATTGCTGCCAATCTCGTATTCCAGCGTATGGAGGATGAAACCGGAGTGCGAATTCGTATTGGGGAAGGCCTTTTCGAACTGGGCGGCGAGGCCCGATAGTTCGCTCTGCGCTTGATCAAGCGTTGTGCCGGATTTCAGCCGGGCGACGGCGAATACGCGAGCGCCCGGCGCGCCGGTGCGTCCCTGGGGAGGAAGAGCGAGCGGAACCCAGACATTTGACAGGCCGGTGAGGGGGAGCTGGAACTTTGCGGGCATGACGCCGACAACGACGTAGGATTCGCCATCGATTTGAATACGCCGGCCCAGTATGTGCGGGTCGCCTGCGAAACGAGTTTCCCAAAGGCCGCGGCTGATGATGACGACGTGAGGCGCGCCAGGCTTGTCCTCTTGAGGAAGGAATACGCGACCGAGGGCAGGTTTAGAGCCAAGGGTATCGAAGAAATTCCAGCTCACGCGATAGCCGTCGACGCGTTCCGGCGTGCCGTTGCCGGTGAGGTTGAAGGAGCTAAGGTTCCACGCGCACATTTCTTCAAAATCGCGACTGTCGCGCTGAATGTCGAAGAAATCCGCTGCATTGACCATTCTGCCAAGCGAATCGGTCTTCGTATCCTGACCGAGGATCAGCAAGAGGCGATCGCTGTGAGGATAGGGGAGCGGATGGAGGACCCATGCGTTGATGTAACTGAACATGGCAGTGTTGGCGCCGATGCCGAGGGCGAGGGCTGCGATGGCGACCAGCGTGAATCCCGGACTCTTGCGCAGCATGCGCAAGCCGTAGCGGATGTCCTGGATCAGGTTGTGCATCGTTCCTCCGTGGCGATTGGTGACTGGTGATTGGTAATTGGTGACGCGTACCTCGCGACTCGGAACAGACGGGCGGGTCCGAGACCCGCCCCTACTGGGCGCGGACCAAGCGCCGAGCGAGTCATTCGACGAAATGTCGCGATTCTGCGCATCGACTGATCAGGTGCGGCCGATCTGGATGCTGCCGTTAGTCGTACGAGCCTCAATGGTGGGCCCGCCGGAACCGAGCTGAAAAGAGAGGCTCCTGCCCAGTTCGCCGCTGACAGTGATCGGAAAATCGACATGGACGCGGCCATTCACGGTGGAGGCTTCGACTTTGGCGGAATAATTATCCGGGATGGAGACGCGAACACTGCCGTTGGTGGTTTCGGCGCGAAGGCCGGCGCCGTCCCAGCGATTGCCGTCCAGAGTGATTCGCACGGAGCCGTTCGTCGTCGAACCAGCGACATCGCCAGCGAGTTTGTCGAGACGGACGGAACCATTCGTCGTATCGAACCGAATATTTCCGTGGATTGCCTCGATGCCGATGCTGCCGTTGTGCGCACGAGCGTCGACGTTCGACGCAGTCGGGACCCAGACCTCGTAGGAGGCATCCCAGCGATGGCGATGATCCTCCTCGGGGCCGGAGGGCTCGATGCGGCCGGGACCATCCGCGATCTTCACCTGCGAAGCGAGCGCACGAGCTTCGGAATCAGACGGCGCAGCGGACTGGATGCAGGCGCGAACGAGGACGTCGGACTGTTGCCAGCCATGAACGAGGACGGAGCCATTTTGCCCGGGGTCAATCTGGTTAGTGGAAGCGGCGGGCAGGCGCTGGTCGCGGGACTCGGCGTAAGTTGCGAGGCCGTCTTCGTAGTGGTTGGGCGAACAGGTGCGACTGCTCGATGGGCTGGGCGAGGTCTCCTGTGCGCGAGCGGAGTGGAGGGGCACGATGGAAACGGCGGCAAGGGCGATCAGAAGCGTTCGTGAAATCATGAGTGTCTCCTTAGTCGAGTAGTACGCAAATAGAGCAGCGGGAGTTCAATCGCGACCGCGTAATTTCCAACAGCGAATTGGCGGGCACAGCCCGCCAAGAGGACGGCGGGCGTTCCGCATGCTGTGCCCCTACAACCAATTATCGTTCCTGCGTGATATCCGGCCTTGCCGCTCATTCCAGACGAGCCGTCATTCATAGCGAAGGGCAACGATGGGGTCGACGTTCGCGGCTTTGCGCGCGGGTAGCCAACCCGCAAGAAAAGTGACGAGGGCGAGCAAGACGGTTGCAGCGACAAAGACGAGCGGATCGCTGGCCTTCACGCCGTAGAGTTGCGATTCGATGTAGTGGCCGAGTCCATAGGCAATGAGAAGGCCGATCACCAAGCCCGCTCCCGACATCATCATCACTTCCTGCAAAACGAGCCAGGAAACGTGCTTGGGCTCCGCGCCGATAGCCATGCGGATGCCGATTTCGCGCGTACGGCGAGCGACCATATAGGCCAGCACACCATAGAGTCCGATAGCGGCAAGAAGCGCCGCGAGCGAGCCGAGGCAAAGGGAAAAGAAGGTGAGGAGGCGATCGGAGTAGACGGATTCGTCGGCCTGCTGGGCGAGAGTTTTCACATCATACACGGGCAGATTGGAATCCAGATCGCGGACGAGGCCCTGGAGCGTTGGGGCCAGGACAAGCGGATCCTGGCTGGTGCGCACGTAGAAGGTGGCGTCGCCTAAGCCATTGGTTTGCGCGTAGGGTTCGTAGACGAAAGGATGGCCCTGGTCGCGCAGGTCTTCGTGTTTGCTGTTCTGGACGACGCCGACGATTTCGATGTCGGGCTGAACTTCGGGCTTGCCATTAACCGTGTGCTGTCCCCAGAGGATGTGCATGCCAACCGGATTGCGTCCAGCGAAGTATTTTTGGGCCATCTGTTCGTTGATGATGACGACTTTGGGACTGGTGGCCGTGTCGCTTTCGCGGAATTCGCGGCCGGACAACAACGGAATCCCCATGGCGCTGAAAAAGCCCGGGCCGACGGCATTGCGGAAGACGTGCGTGTCTTCGTCGGGCCCAGCGGTGTAGCCCTCGACGGTGAGGTTGCTGCCCCAATCGTCGCCATCGAGCAGGCGAATCGTGGCGACGCCGACAGCGCGAACGCCGGGAAGAGCGGCGATGCCATGCCGGAGGCGATCAAAGAAGGCGAGCGTCTGCTGTGGGGTGTAATCATTCAGCTTGGGGGCGATGGAAAACTGGACGACGTGGTCGATCTTTATGCCCAGATTCTGGCGCTCGAGATTCAACAGGCTCTTGACGAAGTATCCGGCGGAGGCAAGGAGCATGGCGGTGAGAGCGACTTGCGAGACCATGAGCCACTTGCGCAACTGCACGCTGGATTTCCCGCCGGAAACGCTGGCGCCCTGGTCTTTCAAGGTGGATTGGAGGCTGGTTCGCGTAGCGCGCAGGGCAGGACCGAAACCGAACAAAATTCCGGTGAGGACTGAAATGGCGAGGGCAAACAACAGAACGCGCGGGTCGAGACGGGACTCGAGACCGGCGGCACCCACGCCCTGACGCAAGGACGCGACGAGGATCCCAAGGGTCCAGGAGGCAAAGGCCACGCCTGCGATTCCACCGGCAAGCGCCAGTAGGAAGCTTTCGGTGAGCAATTGGCGGATGAGGCGAGCGCGTCCTGCGCCCAAGGCGAGGCGGACAGCCATCTCGCGCTGGCGGGCCTCGCCGCGGGCGACGAGGAGACTGGCCAAGTTCGCGCAGGCGATCAGCAGGATGAGGCCAACCATCGCGAGAAGTACGTGGAGGGGGGTTTCGGCGTCCGCCTGGAGGATCGGGCGGCCGTGAACGCCGGTTTCAAGAACGACATGCCTTTCGAGATACTGCTTGGCGCGCTTGCTGTCGGGTGAAATCTTCAGTTCGGGCAATTCCGCTTCTTCGATTGCGTGGAAGGTCGGCGCGATTGCGGCTTCGGCAGACTTCAGCGTGAATCCAGGCTTGAGGCGACCGATGATGTTGAGCCATGCGTCATTGCGGGCGCTGAGGCCGTCCCAACCGGGAGTCATCTGCGGCTTCATGGACATGGGGGCGAAGAGGTCGGTGGTGCGGCCGATCTGCACTCCGGTGAATCCGGGCTGCGCGACGCCGACAACAGTGAGAGAAGTGCCATTCACCGTGAGCGGCTGATTCAGGATTTCGGGATTACTACCGAAACGGCGGGACCAGTAGCCGTAGCTCAGGATGGCGACAGGATTTGCGCCGGGGGCCGTTTCGTCGGAGGACGAAAGCACGCGACCGAGGGCGGGGCGCACGCCAAGCACATCGAAATAATTTCCGGAAACGAGCTCGCCTGACGCGCGCTCGGTCTGGCCATTTGCTGCAACATTGAGGGAGAGACCAAAGCGCGCGAGGAGGCCGGAGAAGGCCGGGGCGCGGTCGCGCAGATCCTTGTACTGAGGGTAGGAGAAGGAGTTCGAGTCATCACTGTCGGATGAAACGTGCCCGGTCTTAAAGCCGAGCGCGCTCACAATCACGAGCTGATCGGGATTGCGCACGGGGAGCGCGCGAAGCAGGACCTGATCCGTAAGCGAGAAGATGGCGGTGTTAGCGCCGATACCGAGAGCGAGGGTCAAAACGGCGACCAGAGTGAATCCGGGATTCTTCACCAGCATGCGAATGCCGTAGCGAACGTCTTGGGTCAGGTTCTGCATGGGGTCCTCCTGGGAAAGTGGCAAGCACGCGTCGATTGGCTGTCGATGTTTAGGTCAAGCAAAGTCAGAATCATCGACATCACTCGTCTTTCTTCTTCGTAAGCGGTCTACTCATATCTCAGTGCGACCATGGGATCGACTTTTGCGGCGCGGCGCGCCGGGATGTACATGGCCGCCAAGGCGACCAGTACGAGCAAGAGGGCCGCCATGCCGTAGCTCGCGAAGTCAAACATCTCTGTTTTGAACGGCGCACGGGCAAAAAACTTGGCCAGAGCTAAAGACCCGGGCAGGGCGAGGAGAATCCCAAGAATCAGCCCTACTGCAATCTGTTTCGCGCCGGAGAGAAGAACGGAGACAGCAATGCGGCGTTTGGTTGCGCCGAGCACCATGCGGATTCCGAATTCGCGTATGCGCTGACTGGTCGAGAAAGCGACTACGCCGTATATGCCGATGATGGCAAGGGCGACGGCAAAGGCAGCGAGCGTCCCCACCATCTCCGTAAGGACGCTCATTTCTTTGGCACCTTCCTGCAAGAGCGAGCGGAAGGTTCGAGGGACTACCAACTGCTCCTTGTCGAGACTTTGCACGGCCTTCTCGATCGCGGGAGCCAAGGAGTCGGCATCGCCTTTGAAGCGGATCATCATCGGACCGCCGATGTCCCAATTCATCAGGGCGTAAATCCGCGGATCATCGAACTGACCGAGGCCCTCCGATCTTGTATCCCTAGCCACACCGACGATCTGCACGCGCCTCCCGGGGTCGCCCCATTCAACTACCTTGCCGATGGGGTCCTGGCCAGGCGAGAACACACGCGCGAAGGATTGCGACACGACGGCGATCGACGCGATGGATTGCTTGTCGAAGGCCGCATCATCGGCGGGCGGCTGCGACTGCGCGGTAACATCCGAGTTGTTAAAGGGGCGGCCGCGAACGATGGGAACGCCAAGCGTCTCGAAAAAGTTGGCGGAGACTAAATCAACGGAGGCCTGGCGTCCTTGGCCCTTGGTCTGGCCGGGCAAGCGGACTTCATCCGTGTCCGAGCGCATGAAGGGCATAGTTTGAGCGTAGGCAACCGATGTCACACCGGGCAGCGCACGGATGCGGTCGGCAAGCGCTGTATAAAACGCAATTCCGGAATTCCTTTCCTGGACCGTGTTGCTGCCGGCGTAGGGGCCCAGGTAGCCGACTTGAACGAGGAAGACGTGCGCGGTTTCAAAGCCCGGGTCGGCAGACCCCATCTCGTATTGCAGGCGCAAGAACAAAACGGCGCCAGCGAGGAGCACGAAGCTCATAGCGACTTGAGAGACCATGAGGATCGAACGCATTCGCGAGCGTCCAATGGAAGCGCCTTGCTGTTGCTTCAACGTCGTGGCGAGATCGAGCTTCAGCGATTCGGTCGCAGGAGCAAGGCCGGCGATGCAGCCGGCGAGAAATGTCACGCCGGCCATGTATCCAAACACAGCCCAATTGGGCTTGATGTTCATGGAGAAATCGGGAATAAACCAGCGGACGATGCTGGGGAAAGCAAGAGCAAGGCAAAGGCTGATCGCGCCTCCTATCACCGCCAACATCACGCCCTCGGATGCAAGCATGCGCAGCAGCCTTGCGCGTTCGGCTCCAAGAGCGAGGCGGACCGCGATCTCGCCGCGACGCGCCGTCGCCCGTGAAAGCAGCAGCATAGTGACGTTCGCGCAGGCGATTAGCAGCACCAGAAGCAGAGGACCCATCACGAGGCCTATCAGCAACATGGCCAGGGAGCGAATACGAGGATTGGCGATCAGCGATCCATTGGTGACGATGACGGTTGTCTGCCGGCCCGAGAACGAAGCATTCTCCTGGCTACCGGGGTAAAGGCGGTCCTGCTGACGCACGATCAGGTTGAGTTCAGCCTGAGCGTCGGAACGCGAATATCCCGGCTTGAGCCTTCCTTCGACGGTGAGCCAAGCCCAGCCATACCAATCCGATCGTTTAAAAGCATCGTGCCCATGCCAAAAGTCGGGCTGCATCGTGTAGGGCACCCAGATGCCGGGGCCGGATTCTTCGAGCATGGAAAAGCTGGCGGGAATCACGCCGACGAAGGTGTACGGATGCCGATTGAGCTGAATCGTTTTGCCGATGATTTGCGGATCAGCGGCGTAGCGGCGCCGCCAAAACCGCTCGCCGATGATCGCAATAGGCGCCGAGCCGGGCGTCGCACAGTCCTCGAGGAGGAACAGACGGCCGAACTTGGGACGGTCGAGACCGTAGAGTGAAAAGAAATTGCAGGTGACCAACATCACGCCGGTTTTGTCGACATCGTTTCCGAGTGCGGCTTCGTCTCCGTGCCAGGCCGCCAAAGTGGCCATCGAGCGCGATTGCTTGCGCATGGCATCGAAATCCAAGGCCGTGAAGCCCTGAAAGAATTCTTGAGTCCGATACCACCCTGTGTAGCGGGCCAGAACGGCCACAAAGGTAGAGGGATCCTTTTCCACAGGGGCTCGAAAGAAGAACGCGTCGATGAGAGTGAAGGCGCCGCTATTCAAGCCGATACCAACCGCGAGCGTGAGCACCATGGCACACGTAAGCAGCGGCCTGCGGCGCATGCCGCGCACCGCGTAACGCAGATCATGCCAAAACGAATTCATCGCCGAATATCCGTGACTCGCGATTCGTAACTCGTGATCCGTGAATGGTGATTGGCGAAAACACCTCCAGCGTGTTCACAGTGCTACTCATATCTCAGGGCGATCATGGGATCGACGTTGGCGGCGCGACGCGCAGGAATGCAGCACGCCAAAACCGAAACGAGGCAGATCACAGCGGTAACCCCTGCAAACGTGATCGGATCGTGCGACGTTACGCCATAAAGCAGGCTGGCCATGAGGCGAGTCAACAGGAGAGCCGCGACAACGCCAATGGCGGCCCCGGTGAGAGTCAAGACAAGGCCTTCGCGAACGACCATGCCGAGCACGCCGATCGGCTGGGCACCGAGGGCAATACGCACGCCGATTTCATGGGAGCGTTGCGCGACCGAGTACGACAGCACGCCATACACGCCGACTGCAGCAAGGAAAATCGCTAGAGCCGCGAACAGGCCGAGCAAAGACAAATTGAAACGTTGCGGCGCGAGAGATTCATGGATGGTCGCCTCGGCGGTCTTCACGTCGGAGATGGCAAGGGCGGGATCAAGGGAATTGAGTTCCGCGCGCACATCGGAAGACACGGCGACCGGATTTCCCTGCGCGCGTACAGCAAGGTGCAACGTGCGGAGTTCACCGATCAACGGATTTTCCAAGTACTTGTCGGGAACCTCGAGGTAGGGGGTGTAAGTATGCGGCTCGGGGGTGGCTTGAATCGTCGAATCTTTCACGTCGTTGACGATGCCGATGACGGTGTTCCAGCTGTCGAAGAACTTCATGCGTTTGCCGATAGGATCTTGACCCGGCCAGTAAACACGAGCGGCGCGTTCACTGATCACTACGACGTCTGTTGAGCCGAGGCGATCCTCGGGCGTAAACAACCTTCCACGCTGGAGGCGAATTCCCATCGCGTCGAAGTAATCGCCCATCACCCAGCTTTGTGCGACGTTGGGCAAATCTACATCGTTCTCACGGCCCTCGATCTGGACACCATCGTGCTCGGCGGCATGGAGGGGCAAATCAGTGGACAGGCCAACAGCGTTCACGCCAGGCAAAGCGGTAGTCCTGCGCAAAGTTTCTTTGAAGAAGTCGCGAATCTGGCCGGCGTGGGAGTAAGCCTCGCGCGGCAGGGGGATCGTCAATGCGAGGACGTGCTGCGGACGGAAACCGGGATCGGTTTCGAGCAGGCGCTGGAAACTGCGCAGGAGGAGGCCGGCGCCGATCAGGAGCATGACAGCAAGAGCGGTCTGAGAAACGATCAACACGGCTTGTGCACCGCGACGGCCACGCGCGGCAGTCGTGCCGCGCCCGCCTTCTTTCAACGCTTCGTGGGGATCCGTTCGCGAGGCTTCGATTCCGGGGATCAAACCAAAAATGACAGCCGTGACAACTGAAAGGAGGAGGGCGAAGGTAAAGACACGGGCGTCAATGGTGATGGCGTGCATGTGAGGCAGATCAGCAGGCGCGAGCGATAGCAGCAGGCCCATTCCCCAGAAGGCAATCAGTATTCCGAGCGCACCGGCAGCGACGGCAACGAGCAAACTTTCCGAGAGCATTTGGCGAACAAGCCTCGCGCGTCCGGCACCGAGCGCGGCGCGGATGGCCATTTCTTTCTGGCGCGCGGAAGCCCGCGCGAGCAGAAGGTTCGCCACGTTGGCACAAGCGATCAAGAGCACGAGTCCAACCGCGACAAGGAGCACCAGAAGCGGAGTGCGCACGTCGCCCACAAGCGCTCGTTGATAGGATTCGACAGAAACGCCGAGGTGCGCACCTTTCAGGAACTGGAGCACTTTCTGGGGCCAAAGCTTCTCGACCCGCAGGATGGCGCTCTGGGCGTCACTTCGCGCTTGATCAACCGTGACGCCGGGCTTGAGCAGACCCAGGACGCTGTCGTTGTACATGTTTCCCCAGCCTTGGAGTTCGTCCGCGGTGAAACCCATGGGTATCCACAAGGCGGCAGGATCGCTGTTGAAGGGTTCACCATGCATGGGAAATTGAAAATTCCTGGGCATGACTCCGATGACGGTGTAGGGGACGCGGTCGAGTTCGATGGTTCGGCCAATGATGGTTCGATCGGCGCCGTAACGACGTTGCCAGAGGCCATAGCTGAGAATGGCAAGGTTGCGACCGGGTTGATCTTCGCTGGGAGTAAAGTTGCGCCCAAGCATGGGCTGGACACCGAGAAGCGGGAAGAGCGTTGCGGAAACGCGGGTGGCGAGGATGCGCTCGGCTGGGCCGCCGGAAAGCTCAAAATGCTCGTGCCTGTAGATCGCCATCATCTGGAAACTGCGCTGCAGTTGGGTGAAGGCGCGATAGTCGGGAGCGTTGAAAGGAAGTTCAAAGGTGAACCCGGGCAACTTTTCGTGAAGGGAAAGGATGCGATCGCCGTTCGGGAACGGAAGTGGACGCAGGAGAACAGCGTTAACGACGGAAAAAATGGCGGTGTTGGCGCCTATGCCCAAGGCGAGGGTTAATACGGCGACAATCGCAAAACCGCGGTTCCTCGCCAGATTCCGCAAACCATAGCGTAAGTCTTGGAAGAATGAATTCATTGCTGACCCCGTGAGAGGTGATTTGTGGCTTCGAGGCCGGACACACCACTGCGACGTTGCACAAAATCACCTTCAAATAATGACTGGGAGAAATTCGAAACTTCAGCCTAAACCGCGGCCGTGTGCGTGCCGACGGTTTCTTCAACGATGCGGCCGTCGAAGAGATGAATCGTGCGGTCGGCAATGCTGGCGTAGCGCGGATCGTGCGTAACCATGCAGATCGTGGCGCCTTCGCGGTGCAGTTGCCGCAACAAATCCATGACCGCTTCGCTGTTCTTGGAGTCCAAGTTTCCGGTCGGCTCATCCGCGAGCAGGATGGAGGGCTGACCCACCAAGGCTCGCGCGACGGCGACGCGCTGTTGCTGGCCGCCGGAAAGCTGCGAGGGGTAATGCTTCATACGGTGGGCCATACCGACGCGTTCGAGCACTTCCTGCACGCGCTTTTTGCGCTCGGCGGAGGCCATGCTGCGGTACGTCAGCGGCAGTTCGACGTTTTCGAAGACGGTCAGGTCGCCGATCAAGTTGAAGGCCTGGAAGATGAAGCCGATCTCACGATTGCGAATGCGGGTGCGGTCGGAGAGCGACAGATTGGCAACGGGCTGATTATTAATCCAGTAGTTGCCTTCCGTCGGCGAATCGAGCAGGCCCAGAATCGAGAGCAGCGTCGACTTGCCGCAGCCGGACGGGCCGGCAATAGACAAGAACTCGCCGTTCTTGATTTCGAGATGCACTCCGCTAAGGGCGTGAGTCTCGACTTCATCGGTGTAGAAGACCTTGGTAACACCTTCCAACTTGATCAAGCCTTGCTCGCTGGCGTTCATTCTGGGCTCCTTCTCTGCGCTTTATTAGGCACCTTCAGCACTCGCCATGAACATACGAGAGCTGCATCCCAAAGGTTCCCTACTTCAATTCAATGCGGTCAAAAGCGTCGTAGGCAGACATGTCGGAAAGGACGACCGTGTCGCCTACATCCAAACCCTTCAAAATTTGCACGTAGCTGACGGACGTCTTGCCCAATTCGACTTGTACTCGAATCGCTTCCTTCGCGTCAGACCAGGGGCCGACAACCTTGAACAGCGAGATGGTGCTGTTCGCATCGCCGTGCACGGGGCGGCCGACATAAAGGACATCGGGCAAGCGCTCGATTTCAACGGTGCCCTCGACGCTCAGGTCGGGCACCGCACCGTCCGGCAGGGGCCCGTCGAGATGCACATCCACAGTGCGTGTTCCGTTTACTACAGAGGGATCAATGCGCGTAACGTGACCCGGAATAATTCCATTATGGGTATCGACCTGAGCTTTTTGGCCGATCAGAATGGCGTTCGCCTGTGTTTCGGCAATCTTAAGTTGCGCCTTGAGCTGAGAAGGCTGCGTCACGACGCCCAGCTTCGTTCCTTGGGTGACGCGCGTGCCCACATCGACATCGAGTTCTTGGAACATGCCATCGACGCCGGGCCGGACGTGCATCTGTTGCATCTGCGACGTATACAAATCGAGAAGCCCCTTCTTCTGGGCAATGGCGGCTTCTTGCACGGCCAACTGCGACTCGATGGAATTTTGGAAGGTTTCGACTTCCTTCTCGGCGAGATCGTCCTGCTTTTTCAGCTCGGCAGCCTGCACTTCGGCTGTCTTCATCTGCAATTCAGGCGTAAGGCCGTTCTTGAAAAGCTGCTCCTGAGTTTGTCTTTGGAGGTCCGCGGTCTGATATTGGGAGCGGATGCCCGCCGCGGTGGTGCGCTTGTCCATCAACTGATTCTCGAGGAGGGCCTTGGTCTGCTCGTAGGTTGCTTGGGCACCTTTGAGCTGGTATTGGGCGTCAAGCTGTTCCTGCTCGAGCTGTGGATTCGTCATGTCGAGGATGGTGGTGTCCGCCTTCACGGGGGTGCCAGGAAGGAAGTACCTCTGCTTCACAACGCCATCCACCGGTGCCGAAAGGACGTGAATCGTGTCCGGAACGAGCGTGCCCAAGCCACGAACGTCGCGCAGCATGGAGCCGCGCTTCACGGTGTCGGGCCATACAGTTGCCTTATCCACGCCCGGGGCGGCGGGCTTCAACCGTGCCAAAGCACCAGTTATGATCACCACAACCACGAGAGCGCCAGCGCCATAGAGGATGCGGCGTATCTTCTTTTTGCGTTTGACTTCTGGGCGAACTATGTCCACGGAAACCTAACCTCACAATCTGTACTGGCAAATCACATTCCGCTATTGCAGTTGCTCTAAGTTGCCTATCTTCTGCCGGTTAAGGAGGATTTGCAACAAGGGAATGGGCGTGTTTGCCCGGTCGTGGGAATCATCCGTCCCGCAACCGGACACAAAATCGAGGCAGGTCGGGGCCGGAAAAACACTGGCGGATGCGCAACTCGCCCTGCATCATCCGACTGCACGTCTAGTGGCCCGTTCGTCCGAGTCAATGGAGCCATTTCGCCGTGATTCCAACAGCCCGAATGCCGTGCAGCCCGCGATTCGCCTGTTCACTAACTGGCTACCAGCATTGCTGGTTGGCGTTCACCCTATCGAAGATAGTGGAATAGAATTTGGAAAAACGAGTGAGGTAACGCCATCCCTCTCCAACGCCACCGCTCGCACCGCTTCGCCTTTGTCGCCGGGGTGCAAGTCACCGACCTCGACACTGGAGCCATGGTCGCAGCACATACGGAGGATTTGAGCCTCTTCGGGTGTTTTGTCGAGACGACGAAGCCGTTCGCGGACGGAACAAAGGTCAGACTCCGAATCTCTCATAACGGAACGGTCTTCGCCGCCCAAGGAAGGGTCGCGTACGCACGGAACGGCGCTGGGATGGGGATCGGGTTCACGTCGATAGAGCCCAGCAGTGTTTCGATCCTGGATGACTGGCTCACGGAACTGAGGAAGTAGCGGACGTCCTTGGCATGGGACTTGGCTACGCAGCATGTCTGAGCATAGTCAGGCGCGGGACTCGAGGCTGGCGCGAATCTCCTGCCAGCGTTTGGGACGCTTTTTGCAGTCGAGGACCTTCTTGCGCAGGCGGATGGACTTGGGAGTGACTTCGACGTACTCGTCGTCGGCGATGAACTCGATCGCTTTTTCGAGGGTCATTTCACGAGGAGGAATCAAGCGGATGGCCTCGTCGGCGGTCGAGGAGCGCATATTCGTCAACTTTTTTTCGCGGGTGATGTTGACATCCATATCTGACTCGCGCGAATTTTCGCCCACGATCATTCCTTCGTACACTTCGATGCCGGGCCCGACGAACAATTCGCCGCGTTCCTGCAGACCCCAAATCGCGTAAGCAGTTGTGGGGCCGGCGCGATCAGCGACGAGAGCACCGGTGGGGCGCATGGCCATCTCACCAGCGTACTCGGTCCAACCTTCCAGGAGGGAGTGTAGCAGTGCGGTTCCGCGCGTGTCGGTGAGTAGTTGGCCGCGAAGGCCAATGAGGCCGCGCGACGGAATGCGAAAGTCCATGCGCACACGGCCCGAATTGTGGTTGACCATTTTGGCCATCTCGCCGCGCCGGCTGCCTAGCGTTTCCATGACGATGCCGATGAAAGCCTCGGGGCAGTCGACAACCAGCATTTCGAGCGGCTCGAGCTTTCGTCCCGTTTCTTCGCGGACCACGATTTCGGGTTTGCCGACGGCGAGTTCGTAGCCTTCGCGGCGCATAGTCTCGATAAGAATGGCAAGCTGCAACTCACCGCGGGCGAGGACACGGAAGGCGTCAGTCGAGCCAGTTTCTTCGACGCGGAGCGAGACGTTGGTTAGCAACTCTTTTTCGAGACGGGCGCGAAGATCGCGCGAGGTGACGAATTGACCTTCGTGGCCAGCGAAGGGCGAGGTGTTCACGGTGAAGACCATGGCCAGGGTGGGCTCGTCAATCGTGAGGGGTTCGAGCGGCGCAGGATTCTCGAGATCGGTGATGCTTTCGCCGATCTGAATGCCCTCTACACCGGCGACCGCGACGATATCACCCGCACAAACTTCCTCGGCTTCGTCGCGTTCAAGGCCGCGAAAGGTGAATAGCTTGGTTATCTTCGTGGGTTGAACAGTGCCGTTGAGCTTGGCGATGGCGACATCCGCGCCGCGGCGGAGCGTGCCTTCAAAGACGCGGGCGATGGCGAGGCGGCCAAGATAATCGCTGTAGTCGAGATTCGTGACCTGGACTTGCAATGTAGCCGCCGGATCGCCGGAGGGCGGCGGAATGGCGGAGAGGATTGTCTCGAACAAGGGCTCGAGGTGCGTGGAGGCGTCGCCCGGCTTGCGATGGACGATGCCCGCGCGCGCGTTCGCGTAGAGAACGGGGAAATCGAGCTGATCTTCGGTGGCATCGAGATCGATGAAGAGGTCGTAGATCTCGTTCAGCACGGCTGCGGGACGAGCGTCTGCGCGATCGATTTTGTTGAGCACGACGACGGGCGGCAAATGCGCCTGCAGGGCTTTCTGCAAGACGTAACGAGTCTGCGGAAGCGGCCCTTCGCTGGCGTCAACCAGGAGGAGCACCCCATCGACCATGCGCAGCGCGCGTTCCACTTCGCCGCCAAAATCGCTGTGGCCGGGCGTGTCGACGATATTGATTTTCGTGCCGCGATAGGTGAGCGCCGTGTTTTTGGCGAGGATGGTGATGCCGCGCTCGCGCTCGAGTTCGTTCGAGTCCATCACGCGGCGCGGCACATCCTGGTTCTCGCGGAAAATGCCGCTCTGGTGCAGCATGGCATCGACGAGCGTCGTTTTGCCGTGGTCTACGTGCGCAATGATGGCGATGTTTCGTATATGCATTCTCTTACCTACGGAGGAAATGCCTGGGCTTAAAGCCGAAAAACCCGGCTGGCGCTCGTTCGCGGGCCTGAAGGCCCGCGCTTCCACCGAAATTCTCCTCTGATTCGATTGCGGTTGTCAGCAGTCCACGATACATCCCAGCTTCCAAATAAAAGAGGCTGCGAATGGCGTCTCGCAGCCCGAGTATTGCCGTCAAATGTTAGGAGCGACAAACGCAGTGCTATTCTAACATGCGCCTGAGCGCACTGCTCGCCGCGTAAACGACGGCTGCAAGAGCCGAAGAACGCGGGCGGTTCGGCCTCAACGTCCAGCAGACTTTGCGGCGGATTTCGTCAATTCATTCGACAGGTAGACGAGCTGGCCGACGTGATGATAGGCGTGAGCGGCACAGCGAAAGACGGCGGTGAAGCGGTCCTTGGCAAACGGCTCGCGGTCGCCGGAATAGGGGTTGGTCCAATCTTCAGGTGACTGCTTGCGAATGGTGTCGACCACCATGTCGATGGTGCTGTCGAAATCTGCGAGCACCCGATCTTTGGATTTTTTCTGCGCGTCGGTGAATTCGAGTTCGCGATGACGGATGTAGCCGGTGCCGGCGATCTGTGTGCCAATGTAGTAGTTCAAATTGCCGGTGAGATGCAGGAGGAGGTGGCCGACGCTGTTACCGTACGGATAAGGTCGTGCCCAAATCTGCTCGGTGGTGAGCGGGTCGACCCAGTGATGTACTCGCTCGCGTACTTCTTCGTAGTATCCCGCGAGACTTGCCTGCACAATCTCTGCTAATTCCGCCATGACATCCCCGTTCCGATAACTTCGACATTATAGCGCTTGCCAGAAATGGATTGCCTCGCTGATACCTCGAGCGGGAACATCCGAATTGGTTCATTTTGAACCTTGGCTCAGGCGCGACGGCTTGAGGCGCGGGAGGCGGCCAGGACGTCGTCGATGGCGGCGAAGGCGAAATCTAGTTCCTCATCCTTATTGTAGAAGTGAGGCGACATGCGCACGCCCGCCCCGGGACGCCAGTCGACGAGGATGTCGCGCTTGAGCAATTCGGCGCAGACTTCTTGCGAGTTGGGCATATCGACAGCGACGGTGCCGCCGCAGCGGTCGGGATCGCGCGGCGCATTGACTCGCCAGCCGCGCTGATCGGCAAGCGAGATGATCAGCGCGGTGAGGCGCTTCGATTTTTCGCGCACCTCGTGCATGTCCAATTTCCTCAGAATGTCGAGGCCAGGCATGGCGGCGTACAGGCCGGGAATGTTCGGCGTGCCATTAAGGAAGCGGTAGGGGCCTTGCGTGTAGCGCGTGCCGCCGATTTCGAAGGCGAACGGATTCTCGTGGGCGAGCCAGCCGGTGAATTTGGGTTCGAGTTTGCGGGCGAGGTCGGGCCGAACGTAGAGGTAGGCGGTGCCAGGTCCGCCGCACAGCCACTTGAGGACGCCGCCACAAGCGAAGTCGACGTTCAGATCCTGCACATCCACGGGAACGCCCGAGCCGAGGGACTGAAACGTATCGAGAAGGACGTGAGCGCCGGCGCGGTGAGCCTTCTCGCAGACGGCTTTTGCGTCGTTGATGAATGAACTGCGGAAAATCACGTGCGAGATGGAGACGAGCAGAGTTTCTTCGTCGATGGCGTCGAGCAGCTTTTCGGTGGGAACCTGGACGGAGTTGCCGGTCTCAACCATATGGACGCGGGCGCCGCGCGAGCGCTGTGCTTCCCAGAAGTACATGACGGACGGAAAATTCAGATCCGTATAAACGATTTTGTTGCGCTTGCCGGTGAAATCGAAGCAGGAGGCGACGACGGCCTGGCATTGTGTGACGTTGCCGTGAAGCGCGACGGAATTCGCGGGGGCGTTCATCAGTCCGCCAATCTGATTGCCGATTTCGAGCGGAAGCATCCACCACGAATCTTCCCAAGCGCGGACGCCACGGGTGGCCCAAATGTCAGCGTAGCGATTCAGCGCGTCGGAAACGCCGCGGGGCATGGCGCCAAGCGAATTGCTGATGAGATAGGTGGTGCGTTCAAGAATGGGGAACTCGGCGCGATAGCGGAGAAGCGGATCGTTCATGGGGCCATCTTATTCCGGCCGCGTTGTTTCTTCACCAATAGATAAAAGACACTCAAGAGCAGCAGGTAGGGACCTGCGGTGATGCTGGTGATGCGGGCCTGGGGCACCCACCACGTGCAGATCACGACCAGCACGATGGCGATGAAGGCCAGCATGGACGCGACTGCTCCACCGGGAGCACGCATCGGCAGGCGTGCAAGCTCCCCGGCTGATAATCTTCTGCGCATGGCAATGTGGGAAGCGAGCGCGATGCACCAGGCGAGCATTCCGCCGAAAAGAGATGCCCCGATGATGTAGAGGAAGGCGTTTTGTGGCGTCAGGTATTGAACGGCGATGGCGATCACAATTCCCGACGCGGAAACGAGGATCGCTTTTCGCGGTGCGCCGTTGGCGGATAGCTGGGCGAGTGCTGCCGGCGCGCAGCCGGACTCGGCCAGGGAGTAGAGCATGCGGGATGTCACATAAATGCCGGCATTCGCGCCGGAAAGTGCGGCGGTCAGCACCGTGAAATTCATGAGCGAGGAAATAGCGCGGATGTGGGCGAACTCGAAGACGGTGACGAAGGGGCTTTGTGCAACACCAACGAGGCGCCAAGGAACGACGCCGACAAGGACGGCGGAAGCGCAGACGTAAACGAAAGTCAGCACAGCAAAAGCGATGTAAGTGGCGCGCGGAATTTCCGACGCGGAGCGGGCCTCGCCCGACGATACGGCCACCATCTCGGTTCCGAGAAAATTGAAGAGAACAAAGGAGAGGGCCAGCAGAGATCCGCGGGGTCCTCTAGGCAGGAAACCACCGTCGGAAACATAGTGCGGCTGGACCTTGCCTCCGACAAGGAGTGCGGCGCCGATCAGGATGAACGCGGCGATGACGACAACCTTGATCATGGCGAACCAATATTCGAAGCTGCCAAAGTCGCCGACAGTACGCAGATTCACAAAGAGCAGCACGGCTGCGAAAGCGGCGATCGAGGCTGTCGCAGGGATGTGCGGAAACCAGAAACGCATGTAGGTGGCTGAGGCAACAAGTTCCGCGCTGATGGAGATGACAAGGCAGAACCAGTAGCCGTAGCGCGAGACGAAACCGGCCCAGTGGTTGAGGTAGGTATCGGCGTAAACGCCGAACGAACCAGCGGAAGGATGGAGGGTGGCCATCTCGCCGAGGGCCATGGTCACCGCGAAGGCAATCAGAGCGCCTGCTACGTAGGAAAGAATGATGCCCGGCCCGGCAATCTGCACAGCAGCGCCGGAACCGAGAAGAAGACCGGTCCCAATCGAGCCGCCAATGGCAACCATGGCGATTTGACCGGCGCCAAGCTCGTGGTGGAGATGCGTGGTTTCGTCCCGCGTTATGGTTTCTTGTTCCATGTGGCAGAACCGCGCGCCTCCGAACAGAACGCGCCGTGGACTAGTGCTGCGTCAAAGGAACCGTTGTGCGGCCAATGCCGGGCATATCGCTGCCGCGGCCTTCGGCCAATTCGGCGCAGATGGCGTCAATGTGGCCGGAAACGGGTGTGGAAGATAGGAAATTGCGCGCAACTGTTTGTAGGTTGGCTAGATTCTGGGGGGTAACGTCGTCCATGTCGTTGGACGCGGGCGCTAGATTCTCGATCTGCAGGCGGTGGTAGGCGCAACCGGGGATCGAATTTAGCTCGTAATCGACGGCATCGGAGACGCTGTCCATAAACACCGGCACAATGGCCTTCGCCCAGCCGAACAGGCCCCAGTTCTTGGCTTTGGTGTAAGTGATTTGGTCCTGGCGATTGCCGGTGCCCACAGAAACAATCATGAACTCAGAAGCGCTGCCGTAAAGGGCGCGCGCTTCAGCGTAAGCAGCCATGGCGGGATTGTTGACGTACACTCCGCCGTCCACAAGCGCATAGTCCTCGGTGTCACGGGTAAGGTGAAAAGGCGGGAAGAAGGTGGGCGCCGCGGACGTGGCTCGAGCAATCGACGCGACCGGCCAGTTGTACTTCGGCAGCGCTGCGATTTTGTGGCTCTTGAAGAAAAATGGAAGCTGGCCTTGCAGGTCGTAGCTCGAAATCAGGAGCGGCGTCAAAGCCGTGGAGAATTGAGTTTCGCCGAAGAATTTCACGAGCGTTTGCTGCAGGGCATCGGGCGAGTACTTCGGAAGAACAAGTTGCCTTGCTGGGGTGAGCAAAGTCTTCTTGAAAATAGAGGGGCCGCTCTCGACATACAGGTTCACGAGTTGGTCGGGCGAGTACGGGCGGCCATTGTTGCACTGGGTGGCGATTCCCAAGGCGATGATTCCGCCCGTCGATGTGCCGGAAATGAGGTCAAATGATTTGTGCAATTCTGTGCCAAGCCGTTTCTGAATGTCACTGAGGATGACCGCCGGGACGATGCCGCGAATCCCGCCGCCATCAATGGCGAGAACCTTGATGCTCTTCACGTCTTGATCCCCCCGTCGAGCGCGACGCCTTTCACCTAGACTTGTCAAGACTGAGCGTCGACGCCGATTCGCTGCGGCTATTGCAGGTTCTTGATGACTTCGCCGCCTTTCATGACGAAACGGACATTTTCGAGCACGTGGACGTTGGCGATGGGATCGCCGTCGACGGCGACGAGGTCGGCAAATTTTCCGGACTCGATGGTCCCGACGCGATCGCTCCAGCCGAGGAGGTCGGCGGCATTGACAGTTCCAGCTTGAATCGATTGCAGGGGCGTGAGGCCCATCTCAACCATTTTTCCGAATTCGTGCGCGTTCAAGCCATGCGGGTAGACCGCCGCGTCCGTTCCAAGCGCGATTTTCACGCCAGACTTGAACGCATGTGACTCGTTCTTCTCCGCGATGGGCAGGATCGTTTTCGCCTTTTCAATCATATTGGGAGTGAAGCCGAGATTCTGCATGTTCTGGGTGAGCCAATTCTGGAGATAGACTGTGGGCACCAGATATGTGCCGCGCGCTTTCATCAACTGGATGTCTTCATCATTGATGTAGCTTCCATGCTCGATGGAATCGACGCCCGCGAGCACCGCATACTTAATCCCCAGGGCGCCGTGGGCGTGCGCGGCGACCTTGCGTCCGAGGCCGTGCGCTGTTTCGACAATGGCCTTCATTTCTTCGGGGCTGTACTGCGCGAGTGCGGGATTGTCGCCTTGGGACATCACTCCGCCGGTGGCCATGAACTTGATCACGTCGGCGCCGTACTTGATGTTCTCGCGGACCTTGTGGATCACTGCATCGAGGCCGTCCGCGACGCCGTCATTCGAGAAGTCGAATTGAGGCGCGAGATAATTTTCGTCGCCGTGGCCGCCGGTAATGCTGAGGGCGGGGCCGGAAACGAGCATGCGAGGTCCGGGGACGTCGCCGGCATTGATAGCGTCGCGCAGAGCGATGTCAGAGTATCCGGCTGCGGCAACGTTGCGGACGGTGGTGAATCCGGCTTCGAGAGTGACGCGGGCGTTGTGCGCGCCAATCAAAGCGCTACGCGGGTAAGAGATGCGAAGACCGGCCGGGCCGAGGAGGTTGGGATTCATGGTCAAGTGCACATGGCAATCGATGAGGCCGGGAAGAACCGTGGCGTTGGAAAGGTCGATGATTTTCGCCGTGGAGGGCATCTGGCGCTGAATATCGGCTGATTTGCCGACGGCCTTGATACGGTCGCCTTCGATCCAGATCATCTGGTCGGTCGCATAATTTCCAGTGCGCACGTCTAGAAGTTTTCCCGCCTTCACGCCAATGATGGCGGGCGTTTTTGTTTGTTGCGCAACAGCCGGCAGAGCAAACATTACGAGCAGCAAAAGGAACGAGAGTCGCTTCACCAGAGCCTCCTCGAAAAAGTTAAGAAACGGCAGGACGCGGAACAACCCCCGATGCGCGCAGGATTGTATCGTGCTCGCGGCCAAGATGGGCGGGATTTTCGCTCTTCGCGAGCGGGCAGTCGCGAGCAGCCTTTTGCGCCGGAAGAATAGGAAGAACGCGGATCGAATTTCTGCAGATTGTTCTTGACACCCTAAGCGCCGATTGTATGATTATGCAGAAGCGTGAATATTCACGCGTAGACAACAATGGGCGCGCACAAACGATTCCGGCAAGGACAAATCCTGAAACTGCTGATGTCGCAGCACGTCACGAGCCAGGATGAGTTGCGGCGGCAACTCGGGCACTTGGGCGTGCGGGTGACGCAGGCGACGCTGTCGCGGGACCTGCGTGAAATGCGGCTGGTCAAGACGGCGGAAGGATACCGGTCGGTGCCGGAAGCGGGGATGGAAGAAGCAACAGTGTCCGCCGCGGTGGCGCGCGCCGTGAAGGAATTTTTGTTGGACATTCGGCCGGCGCAGAACATGCTCGTGCTGAAGACACCCCCTGGTAGCGCGCAGCCGCTCGCGGCCGCCATTGATGGCGAACACTGGAAGGAAGTGGCTGGGACGCTGGCCGGCGACGATACCGTCTTGATCATCGCGCCGTCCCAGGGCGCTTGCAGGAACATCCGCAGACGGCTGGAGGAATTGCTTCGATGACGGAACCCGCGAGGGTCGCCGTCGTGGGAGCAACGGGCTACGCGGGGTACGAGCTGGCCCGGCTTCTTCTCCGGCACCCAAACATCGAAAAACCGACATTCTATTTGCGCGGAGCGGGCACAGAGACGCGCTGCCTGACGCAAGTGTTTCCGCAGCTTCGCGGCTGGGGCGAAGCGGCGTGCAAGCCGCTGTCGGTTGAGGCGATCGCGGACAGCGGCGCGAAAATCGTTTTCTTATCGACGCCACACGAGGCTTCCATTGCGCTCGTGCCCGGATTGCGCGAGGCAAATCCCGATCTGCGGATCATCGACCTCAGCGGCGCGTTTCGTTTTCGCGAGGCGGAGAAGTTCGAGCATTGGTACAAGATGGCGCCACCGGACGAAAGACACCTGGGCGAAAGCGTTTATGGGTTGCCGGAGCTTTACGGTGAGGCACTGCCGAAAGCGCGAATCGTAGCCAATCCAGGCTGCTACCCAACTTCGGTGATTCTCGGATTGCGACCACTCGTAGACGCGGGCTGGATCGACGCAAGTCGCGGGATCGTGTGCGATTGCAAATCCGGGGTGAGCGGGGCGGGCAAAGAGCCGAAGCGCGAGACGCATTTCGTCGAAGTGAACGAAAACTTCCGCGCATATGGAGTTTTCACGCACCGGCATACGCCGGAAGTATCGGACCACCTGGGGCTCGACGATCGCGACTTCGTGTTCACGACGCACTTGCTTCCGGTTGAACGCGGAATTCTCTCGACACTCTACGTCTGGCTCGCCGGCCCGCGGAAGGCGGACGAAGTGGGAGCACTGTATCGCCGGTTCTATGCGGGGAAGCCCATGGTCCGGATTTCGCCCGCGGGCAAACTGCCGGAGTTGCAGGATGTGGCGCACACAAATTTCTGCGACATCGGTTTCACGCTGGACGCGGCGGGCGAGAGGCTGGTGATCGTGTCGTGTCTCGACAATCTGGGAAAAGGCGCGGCGGGACAGGCAGTACAGAACATGAACGGGATGCAGGGCTATCCCGAGACCGCGGGCTTGATGTGAGGTGGAAATGAGACTGCTGATCAAGGTTGCTGGAGCGCTGCTGGATCGCGACGACCACGTGCACATGATCGCGCGGCAAATTGCGGAACTCGCGCGGAATGGGCATGAACTGCTGGTCATTCACGGCGGCGGGAAGGCGTTCACGGCGACGCTGGCCAAGATGGGGATGGAGAGCCGATTCATCAACGGGCTGCGCGTGACGGACCGGGAGACGCGCGACGTGGCGGTGATGGTGTTCGCAGGTCTGCTCAACAAGAAACTCGCCGGGGCGATTTCGCTGGCGGGGCAACAGGCAGTGGGGATCAGCGCGCCTGATGCAGCGTGTTTTCTGGCCGAGCCGATGCAGAACGAAGATTACGGGAACCAGCTTGGTTTCGTCGGCTACCTGACGGAGGTCAATGTCGAGTTTCTACGCTCGCTGTGGCGCGCGGGAATTGTTCCGGTGGCTTCCTGCCTCGGACTTGGCGCTGACGGCGAAGTCTACAACATCAATGCGGACCACATGGCCGCGGCGGCAGCGGAGTTCATACGCGCCGACCGGCTCATTTATCTGACCGACGTTGCGGGGGTGCTGGACGGCGAAAAAATCCTGCGCGCGGTTCGCGGCACGGATATCGAAGACATGATCCGGCTGAACAAGGTCTCGGGCGGGATGATTCTGAAGCTGGAAGCGGCCAAGCGCGCGCTGGCGGGAGGTGTGAGCGAAGTGCGCATCGTGGGCGGCGCGCAACCGCGCGCGCTGCTTGCGGCAGCAAACGGGGGCCGAGCGCCGGGAACGCGAGTTCTGCCGGTGATTCGCCACGTGGCGCGATCGGCGCAGAGAATCGCGTGACGAACATGGCACGAAAGAAGAATACGGGGCAGGCGCGCGTCTCCGCGGCAAAGATTCGAAACGAAGAGGCGCGTTTTCTGGTGAACACGTACCGGCGCCCGCCGATTGTGTTCACGCATGGCCGCGGATCCCGTTTGTACGATTCACAAGGCCGCGAATATCTCGATTTCCTGGGCGGGATCGCGGTGAACGCGCTAGGTCACGCGCACCCGCGGCTCGTGCGTGTGATTCGGCGTGAAGCCGGCCGCACGGTTCACCTCTCGAATCTGTTCCACAACCCATATCAGGCGCCGCTCGCGCGGAAGCTAGCGGAATGGTCCGGGCTCGATCGCGTCTTTTTCACGAATAGCGGGACGGAGGCCATCGAAGGGGCACTCAAGCTGGCGCGCGCGTACGCGCACAGCAAAGGTGGAAATGACGCGACGCCGAAGACGCGCATTCTTGCGCTCGAAAATTCGTTTCATGGGCGGACTTTCGGCGCCGTCTCGATCACATATCCGGCGAAGTACCGCGAGCCGTTCGCGCCTCTGGTGCCGGGCGCGGAGTTCGTTCGATTCAATGACGTGGCCGATCTCGAGTCGAAATTTGACGATTCGGTGTGCGCGATCGTCATCGAGACGATTCAGGGCGAGGGCGGAATTCATCCGGTGAGCGAAGCATTCTGGCAGCGGGCGCGCTCGCTGGCTACGGAGAAGGATGCGGCGCTCATTGCCGATGAGATTCAGTGCGGGCTGGGGCGAACGGGGCGATATTTCGCGTATCAGAAATTCGATTCGGTCCCGGATGTGGTGACGGTAGCGAAGCCGCTGGCTGGCGGACTTCCCCTCGGCGCATTCATTGCCAATGAAAAATTCGCTTCCGCGTTCACGCCCGGAATGCACGGGACGACGTTTGGCGGCGGCCCGCTGATCTGCGCGACCGCGCTGGAATTTTTGCGAGTCGTCGAGGACGAAAAGCTACTCGACAATATTTGCGAGCGTGGGAGCGAGTTGAAAGCAGGTTTAGAGAAGCTGGCGGCCAGATTTGATTTCATTGGCGAGATTCGAGGCGAAGGACTGATCGTCGGCATCGACTTGTCGATTGAAGGCGGGCCTTTCGTCGAAGAAGCTCTTCGACGCGGGCTGGTGATCAACTGCACGCACGACCGCATTCTGCGGCTGCTTCCTCCTTTTATCGTTCGCTCGCAGGATATCGCTGAGTTCCTGCGGAAATTTGAAATGGTTCTAGCGCGCGCATCGAAGCGAGTGCAAAAGTCTGCTGCAAAACCGGCTCCGGCTCCCAAGACCACAGAAACGCACGCGCAGCCTGCTTCCCTGGCTGCGACGAGGTGAACATGAACGCAGCTGCCGCGACAATGACACTCACGAGCGATCTGCTGACCGGAATGGAGTGGAACGCGACACAGATTCGCGAACTCTTCCACCTGGCCGCGGACTTGAAGGCGCGGCCGGACCGATACCGCACCGGTCTGTCTGGGCGTTCGTTTGCGCTGATCTTCGAGAAACCGTCGCTGCGCACGCGCGTAACGTTCGAGGTGGGAATCGCCAGCCTGGGCGGCTCGTCGCTTTTTCTGGATCACACCGTGACGCACCTGGGCGAGCGTGAATCAATTCCCGATGTGGCGAAGTGCCTGGAACGCTGGGTGCACGGGATCATCGCGCGCGTTTTCGAGCAGCGAACGCTCGAGGAGCTGGCGGCGCACGCGCGAGTCCCCGTAATCAACGCGCTTTCCGATCATTTTCATCCTTGCCAGGCGCTTGCGGATTTTTTCACCCTCGAAGAACACTTCGGCAACCTGCGTGGACTCAAATTCGCGTATGTAGGCGACGGGAACAACATGTGCCACTCGCTTTTGCTGGCCGGAGCGCGAGTGGGTGCGCACGTAAGAGTGGCCACGCCCGCGGGCTACGAGCCGGACGCTGCAACGGTCTCAGAAGCAAAACGCGCGGCCCGCGAGACGCGCGCCAAAATCGAGATTCTGCGGTCGGCCGAAGAGGCCGTTGCAGGCGCGCAGGCGGTTTACACCGACGTGTGGGCCAGCATGGGGCAGGAGAAGGAAGCCGCGGCTCGCGAAGCGGCCTTCGCGCGGCATCAAGTGAACGAAGTATTGTTCTCGGTGGCCGCGCCTGACGCGGTGTTCATGCACTGCCTTCCCGCGCATCGCGGGCTCGAAGTGACGAGCGGCGTGATCGATTCGCCGCGCTCGATCGTTTTTGACCAAGCCGAGAATCGCCTGCACGTTCAAAAGGCGATTCTGCTGACGCTGCTGAGTTAAGGAGAATCCTTTGGCAATGAAAATCGTACTTGCCTATTCCGGGGGGCTTGACACCTCCATCATCATTCCGTGGCTGAAGGAGAATTACGCCGGATGCGAAGTGATCGCCATGATCGGCGACCTCGGCCAGCAGGAAGACCTCGAAGCTGCGCGCAAGAAGGCCCTCACCACAGGCGCCAGTGCAGCGTACGTAGAAGATCTGCGTGAGGAGTTCATCACCGGTTACATCTGGCCGACTCTTCGTGCGGGCGCCGTCTACGAACACAAGTACCTGCTAGGAACCTCGTTCGCCCGGCCGCTTTTGGCCAAGCGCCAAGTGGAAATCGCGAAAAAGGTTGGAGCGAACGCGCTTGCGCACGGGTGCACGGGAAAAGGCAACGATCAGGTTCGTTTCGAGTTGGCCGCGAAAGCGCTGGGGCCCGAACTGAAAATTATCGCGCCATGGCGCGAATGGAAAATCACGTCTCGCGAGGACGCTATCGGTTACGCACGGTCCCACAACATTCCTGTCGAGCAAACCAAGAAGAACATCTACAGCCGCGACCGGAACATCTGGCATTTGAGCCACGAAGGAGGCGAACTCGAAGATCCGGCGAACACTCCGGCAGAATCGATGTGGCAGTGGGTTGTATCGCCCGCAAAGGCGCCCGACCGCCCAACGACGGTCCAGATTGGGTTTGAATCGGGGATACCGGTATCGGTCGACGGGAAAAAGCTGCCTGCGCTTCCACTCGTCGATAAGTTGAATGAAATAGGGGCGGCGAACGGGATCGGGCGCATGGATTTAGTCGAGAATCGCCTGGTGGGGATCAAGTCGCGAGGCGCTTACGAAACGCCGGGGGGCACGCTGCTCGTCACGGCGCATCGCGAACTGGAATCGCTGTGCCTCGATCGCGAGACCGCGCATTACCAGCAACTGTTGTCATTGCGCTATGCCGAACTGGTTTACTACGGGATGTGGTTTACGCCGCTGCGGCAGGCCCTCGACTCCTTCTTTGAAACTTCGCAGCGGCACGTGACTGGCACCGTGGGACTTACGCTGTTCAAAGGCAACGTAAGCGTGGCGTCGCGCTACTCGCCCTATTCGCTGTATCGCACGAATCTAGCCAGCTTCAGCATGAACGGGTACAACCCGAAGCACGCCGAAGGCTTCATCAACCTGTTCGCGCTGCCCATTACGGTTCCGCTTGAAATGCAAGCACCTCGCGCTGCCGAGGCGCCATGACTGCTGCTCCCGGCAACAAGATGTGGGGCGGGCGGTTCGAACGCGACCCAGAGGCGTCTTTCTACGAATTCGAACGGTCGTGGAGTTTTGACCGGCGACTGCTTGCACAGGAATTCGAGTTGGATCGCGCGTGGACGCGGGCCATTGGCGGCGCAGGGATTGTCACACAGGAAGAAAGCCAGACAATTGTAGGCGCTCTAGACGACCTGGAACTTCGCGCGGAGACCGATACGGAGTGGCTGGACAAGTCCACTGCGGAGGACGTTCACCATTTTGTGGAAAGCGCGCTGATCGAGAAGGTGGGATTGTTGGGCGCAAAGCTGCATACGGGACGCAGCCGGAATGAAATGATCGCCACGGAATTTCGGATGTACGTCAAGGACGCGGCGCGCGAGACGCGGCTGGCAATCGCATCATTGTGTGGCGCGATTGCGGGGCAAGCTCAAAAGAACATGGGCATTCCGATGCCGGGGACGACGCATATGCAGCACGCGCAACCGATTTTGGTTTCGCACTGGCTGCTCGGGCACGGCGAGGCTTTTTTGCGCGATGCCGAGCGCGTGGCGTCGGCTGCCGCGCGCGCGGACGCGTGCCCGCTTGGCTCCGGGGCACTCGCCGGTTGCGCATTTCCGATTGACCGCAAAGCGCTGGCGCGCGACCTGGGGTTCTCGCGCTTGACGGAAAACAGCATCGATGCCGTGAGCGACCGTGATTTCGCGCTCGAATATTTGTTCGCTGTCGCGACACTCGCCATGCATCTTTCGCGTTTGGCGGAGGACATGATCCTGTTCGCTTCGCCAGAATTCGCATTCATCGAGCTCCCCGACGAGTACTCGACCGGAAGCAGCTTGATGCCGCAGAAAAAGAATCCGGACGCGTGGGAACTGATTCGTGGAAAGACGGGCCGCATTTACGCGAACCTCTTCGCGCTTTTTACGACGTTCAAGGGTTTGCCGTCGAGCTACCAGCGCGATCTGCAGGAAGATAAGGAGCCACTTTTCGCCGCTCGCGACCAGGCGCTGATGATGGCTCAAATCGCGGCAGCGACGCTGGCGGCAACGAAATTTCGCGAGGCGCTCCTTCGCGAGGCGGCGAACGATCCGGCGCTGGTTGCGACGGAGCTTGCCGATTATCTCGTTGGGGTAGGCGTTCCATTTCGTGAAGCGCACGAAATCGTCGGGAAAATCCTGCGCGCAGCCGAACAGCAAGGCAGGTCGATTCGCGAAATGAGTGCTGCGGAGTTGAAGGACTTTTCTTCGGTATTTGCAGGGGACCTGAGCACGGCACTCAGCGTCGAGTCGGCGCTGGCCCGACGAGGGACGCAAGGAGGAACGGCTCCCGGTGCAGTTCGAGCTGCGCTGCGAGATTTCAGTGTGCGCGTGGCCAAGGTCGAGGAAAACCCATGAGCGCAACGCTTGTACAGGAGCACATCACTCCGATGGTTCCAGTGAGCAAGAATGCAGTCGCGCCAGCCGTAATGCCGAACGCCGTGCCGGACGAGGAGGTTCCTCGCGGGTTCAGCTTCGCGGCTACACATTGCGGGCTGAAAAGATCGAAGCTCGATCTCGCGCTCCTGGTCAGCGAAACTCCCGCCACGGCAGCAGCTGTTTTCACGACGAATCGAGTGCAAGCCGCGCCGGTACGTTTGTGCCGCGAGCACCTGAAAAAATCGGCAGGAAAAGTTCGCGCCATCATCATCAATTCCGGCAATGCAAATTGCTGTACGGGCCCACAGGGAATTGCCGCGTCCGGGTCAACGGCCGCAGCGGTAGCGCGAGCGCTGGAGTGCAAGACGGAAAATATTCTGGTGTGCTCGACCGGCGTGATCGGCGCGCCATTGCACGTGGAGAAAATTCTGGATGCGATTCCCGGACTGATTTTCGCGCGAGGCTCGCGAGGCGTCGCATTCGAGCAGATCAGCCGCGCGATCATGACCACAGACACGCGCCCGAAATGGGCTTGGGCAAACTGCCGGATCGGCGGAAAACGAGTTCGGATTCTCGGGTGCGCCAAAGGATCGGGGATGATTCACCCCAACATGGCCACCATGCTTTCGTTTGTGGCCACAGACGCGGCGATTTCCGGCGCACTGCTCTCGCGGACATTGCGCGGCGCTGTGGGCTCAACATTCAATTCGATTACGGTAGACGGCGACACCTCGACGAACGACACGCTGGCGGTGCTGGCGAACGGTCAATCGGGCGCGCCGAAAATGACGATTGTGGGGCGCGACTATGAAAAATTTGCGGAGGCGCTGACCGAGGTGTGCAAATCGCTCGCGCTGGCGATCGTGGAAGACGGTGAAGGAGCGCAGCACGTGATCGAAATCCAAGTTCGTGGAGCGCCGTCTGACTGCGCCGCCGATCAAATCGCGCGGACGATCGCGAATTCATCGTTGGTGAAGACGGCCTTCGCCGGGGCCGACCCGAACTGGGGACGCATCCTTGCCGCCACCGGTCGTTCGGGCGTCGAGTTCGATTTCGAGCGCGTGGACATCTGGCTGGCGGGAATTCCTGTTTGCCGCCGTGGCAGGGAGCACGCGTTCGATGAACGAGTCGCACACGAGAAAATGCTCGCTAAGCACGTGCCGATCGTCGTCGACCTGCGTTCCGGCAAGGGACGCGCGCGCATGTGGACCTGCGACTTCACGCAGGAATACGTGCACATCAACGCTAGCTATCGCACTTGATCGCGGGCCGCAGTCGCAGTTATTGACTCTCGGCATCAGTTGCCGCAAGATGCTGGCAGCCGCTGGGGCATTTGCTCCAGCCGGTGCAGTGGTTTTGCCGTTTCGGCAGTACCAGACGTCTGCTGAGGCGCGATTGTCAGCTGCACCGATCCAATACGAGCCGTGTTTGGGCGCGTCAATGACAGTTCGAGCGTGCCGGATTTTCGGCTGTTTTTGGCCGGGTCCTGCCTCTTCAGCCACAGAACAATGCTCTGCGCGAGCGGGGCACAGGGTTAGGGTTTGCAACCACGAACTCTAACTCGGAACAGAGGAGTAGCGCCGTGAAGAAACTTTACGTGGGGAACCTGTCGTTCAAGGCTACAGAAGAGCAACTGCAGGAGCTGTTCGCAGAGGCCGGAGCGCATCCCGATACGCTCACGCTGCTGAAGGACCGTTTCACCGGCCAGCCGCGGGGATTCGGATTCGCGGAATTTCAAGACGATGGCGAAGCCGAAAAGGCGATCGCGGCCCTCAACGGCAGAGAATTCCTGGGGCGCGCGCTGGTGGTGAACGAGGCGCGACCACGGGAAGGTGGCGGCGGTGGTGGTGGACGCGGCCAGGGCGGCGGTGGCCGTGGTGGCGGCGGGAGGGGTAATCGGGGCGGCGGGCGCGGCTACGACCGCGATCGTTAGGACTTTGCCTTCTCGTTAGGTGGGGCCATCTCAAGACGCACTTTCTCTCCATCCGCAAAGAATAAGGATTGTTGCGCCACGCTGAGGTGAGGACTGCTACTGTCGGCGCGCCGCAGCCGCCGGAGCCCGCACGTCTGTAACCTCAACCCGCCCCCCGGAATACTTGAACTTCTGCACTGAGACGTCCCGCAGACCCATGGCGATGAGCGCAGGCACATCGAGGGTGGATTCGGCAGCGTCAAGATGTTCAGCCCTCGCGAACAATGCCGGATTACGAGGAAGAAAAACCGGGCAGCAATCGTGAAAGGGCTCGGAGGAGATGTCGTAGGTTCCGATGCTGCGCGCTGTATGCAGAATTTCGAGTTTATCGGCTCCGATCAGCGGCCGGAAGATGGGGATGTTTGCCGCTGCGTCCACAGCTACCAAGTTGCGCAGGGTCTGCGAGGCAACCTGCCCAAGACTATCGCCAGTGACAAGGGCGAGAGAATGCTCGCGTTTGGCCAGCATTTGCGCGATGCGCAGCATCATCCTGCGGTAGAGCAGGAGGCGGAACTGTTCCGGGGCGTAGCGCAGGATCTCGCGCTGGATGGCCTCGAACGGAACGCGGTAGAGCTTGGCGTTGAATTGATAGAGCGCGAGTCGCTCGACAAGGCGGCCAGCCACGTGCAGCGACGACTCTCCCGGACGCGCGCCGGTGCCGTAGAAGTGTGCGAAACTCAAATGCGCGCCGCGTTTCATCATGTGATACGCGGCGACTGCGGAGTCGTAGCCGCCGGAAAGCAAACAGGTCATGCGGCCCGCGGTGTTGGCGGGCAGACCTCCTGGGCCGGCAAATCTCCGAGCATAAACGAGGGCCGGGCCTTCGGTGATCTCGATGTGGCAAATCAGTTCAGGATCGCGCAGTTGGACGCGGACGCAGCGTCCTCGGTCGCGCAGATGATCGAGCAGATAGCGGCCCACGAGTGATTCGAGCTGCATGGTCGTGTGCGGGAAAGTCTTGTCGCTGCGCTTGACGCGGACGGCAAAGGTCGCAAATTGCAGCGGCTCGATTTCGTTCCACGCAGCGCGGCAAATGGCGTCAACGTCGCGCTCGACGGGCTGCGCCACCGCGTAGTAGGCGACTCCAAGAACCCGCCGCACGCGATCAGCCGCATCTTCGAGGGATGCGGCTTCTCCCAGGCGCACGAGGAAACGCTCGCCCGGCTGTTCGATGCGTTCAACAGGAACGCCTTCAAGCGATTGGCGTAAGGAAGTGAAAAGTTTGCCCAGGAAGAACCGCCGGTTCCCGCCCTTCAGCCAAAGCTCGTGATAGTGGACGACGATGACGGGATTGCTCATGGAACTTTCGCGAGACTCGAATCCTAGCGTAACGTACGCAAAGTATAGCAGCGAGGCGCAGGCGCACGATAGCGGACCGGGGCGAAAGCTCCGGCGAAAGGTCCGGGCGTTCGCACGGATTTGGTGGATGGTGCTGGTGGTGCCAGTACCTGTGCAAAGGCAATTCTACGCGGAAACTAACGCGTTTCCTAAAGTGCGATAACTGTAAGGGTACACGGCGGTTTCGGACGCGACTTTGTACAGGCTGCGGGGTTAGAATCTGCACCACTTCGGCAGCGGGAGGTATGTGCTTTCGAAGGTCGAAGTAATGGTTCGTGTGGGTCGAAGTTCATGGGGTATTTCGTGCTACCCAAAGAGCGGATGGCGCATCCAACTTCAAGATGATGCGAGCAAAACCCGAGTGACTTGGCTGCTCGGCGGTTGGCAATCCACCGGGGCGACGAGGAGGAAGATATGTGGAACCGGCGAGACTGGGACGATTTCTTCGAGATCGTGAGAAAACGGTGGCACACGCACCGGCCGCCGCGTCCGGTGGAGTTCTCGGGCCGCCGGGTTGTGCCTACCGAAGGTTATAGCCTCGCGGAGCTCGATGATGCTGGGCTGAGCATCGAACAGGCGGAACATCTGGGTTTGCCAGTCGATGCGGGGCGTGTAGGCTCCTGCGGGCCCAATGTGACCGCGCTTCGGGAATATATTCGGGCCACGCGCTCGCGATTTTAATTCAATTCCCCATAGCCGAAATTTGGCGCCTTGCGATAGACCACCATCTCGTAGTGTGTTCGTCCACGCAGTCGTTTCGGAAATTACATAACCTAGAGGGTAAGGAAAAAAGCTCGGCAGACGAGCAGCAGCCTGCGCAAGAGGGTTAACGGACGACCGGCGCGCTGGACTGCGCAGTGACCCTGCCAGTCGAAAGTGCAAACGCGCCGGACAGAAGCGCACCGCTGATGGACGTGGCCTCCCAGGCCAAACCAGCGGCGACTGTCAGAGCCGGGGGCGCGCCAAAGGGAACGAGGAGCGCGGCCAAGGCACCTTCGCGAACGCCAATCCCTCCCTGCGTTAGCGGAATGGCCGCGGATAATTTCGCGAGCGGCCAAGCAAAAACCCAAGCGCGAAAGGGCAGTCGCAAGCCGCAGGCGTCGGCGAGCACCACGTTCAGGCTAATGAACAGGAGCTGCGCCAGGATGGCGATACCGAGGGCGGCGAGTCCGATACGCGGCCTCCGCGCCATGGACCGGGCCGCACGACGCAAGCTCACAACGCGTCTGCGCATGCGAAACGACAGCCGCCGGACGGGGGTGGCTGCAAGGCCGACAGCGACGGCCGCAATGCCAACGAGCGCAGCGACAGCGAGCCACAGAAACGCGCGGCGCGTTTCAGGATGAAGAGCCCCCGGAGCGAGCAGAGCGCCGACTAGTGCCAACAAGCACAAGGCGCCGAAGTCGGTCATTCGATCGATGAAGCTGCCGAGCAAAACGCCCGCCTTCGTTTTCCCGTAGCGCATGGCGAGAGCCGCGCGCACCAAGTCCCCGCCAATAAGCGAAGGCAAGAACAGGGTCCCGAATAGTCCCGCGAAATAGCAGCGCGCCGCTTGAAGATAATTCAGCCCGGCTCCCGCCGTGTTGACCATCAGCCGCCATTTGCCGACACCCAGCAAATGCGTGGCAAGATAACCGGCCACAACCAGAACCCACAGGTGCGCGGGAAGTTTAGCGAGGATGTGAAGGACTTGGCGTCCGGGAAGAAACCGAAACAGCAGAAATAAGGCGAGCGCACTGCCTCCATAATGGAGGAGAGCCTGAAGGGCTGTGCGCGACCAGCTTCGTTTCGAATTCCGCGTCTCAGACGGAATGCTCACCTGCCGCACATTATGCGGGTCACGCCGCGCAGCGACAAGCAGTTGATTCAGTCAGTGTATCAGCGTGTGCGGGCAAAACGCCCCATTGCGCCTATTCGGAAAACGAAAGAAGCGGAGTTCGTTAACGGCGAGCAGCAACCTTCATCAGCCTAAGCTGATGGGCCACGGTTGTGGAATGGCAGACATGGCGAGCGTGGCGCCGAGAAGCGCGACGTTCTTCATGAAGTTCACTTGCTCACCCATCTTTGCGATCGGATCGCTGACGCCCCAGAAATTGTGAATTGTGGGGGTAATGCCCAGAAGGAAAAGCAGGATGAGCAGCAGCCCGATGTGGGGCCAGAAACCGAGCAGTACGCTGAGTCCACCCAGAAGGATCAGCAATCCGCTGCCTACGACAGCCAGACCGGGGGCCGGAACTCCCTTGGAGGCCGTGTACTGTTTGTAGAAGTTCGTTCTAGCGAAGTGATTTACGCCACTCATCAGAAAGAAGCCGCCGTAGAGGATACGTCCGATCAGCAACAGGATGTCGATCGTGCTAGCGCTCATCCCCTCCTCGCTTTCGCGCCCGAGGGCGCACAGAAGGTAAGGGAATCTTACGCCTGGCTCGGCTGCGGCGTCCACGAACCAGCACATACTCGACTGGATGATGGAGATCTCATTCGCAGCATGCCGCGCGATGAGAGGTTATTGCTTGAGAAAGTAGGAGCGATAAAGGGTATCGCGTTGCGCAGGGATGTACCCCGCATCCGAGATGATGCGACGCAGTTCCGCCTCGTTCGTTCGGTTCCGAACGCCGGCGGCGTAGACCACGTTCTCTTCGATCAAAATGCTGCCCACGTCATCCGCGCCGAACTGCAAGCCGACTTGGCAAATCTTGATTCCCGGCGTCAGCCAACTCGACTGGATGTGGTCGATATTGTCGAGGTAAAGCCGGCTGATGGCGAGCGTCTTCAAGTAATCGAACGCGGTCGCTTCCGGAATCTTCTTTCCAAGCGGGGTATTCTCGGGAGCAAAAATCCAGGGAATGAACGCGGTGAATCCGCCTGTATCCTCCTGGATACGCCGCAAAAGCTCGAGATGATTGACGCGATGGCGAAGCTCCTCGCCGCAGCCGAACATCATCGTGGCGGTTGTGCGCATGCCGAGCGCGTGGGCCGCGCGGTGAACTTCCTCCCACTCCGCTGACGTGCACTTGAGGCGCGAAATGCGCGCGCGAACTTCGTCGTCGAGAATTTCGGCGCCACCTCCCGGAATCGAATCGAGGCCCGCATCCCGCAGTCGGACGATGGTGTTGCGCAGTGAGAGGCCGGAGACTTCGGCGATGCATGTAACCTCAGGCGCGGAGAAACAGTGCAGATGGACTCGCGGGAATTTCTTCTTGATCGAGCTGAGCATGTTCTCATAGAACTCGATCCGCAAATCAGGGTGCAAGCCGCCTTGCATGAGCACGCCCGTGCCGCCCAGGTCGATCATCTCCCTAATTTTCTCGTAGATCGTTTCCAGCGGCAGGATGTATCCGTCCTTCGCCCCCAAAGGGCGATAGAACGCACAGAAAGAGCAATACTCGGTGCAGAAGTTCGTGTAGTTGATGTTTCGGTCGATCTGATAGGTGGCGATGCGCGGGTCCGTCTTCTTGCGGCGGACCTCGTTGGCCGCCATTCCAATGCCAATCAGGTCATCGGAATTGAATAGTTCGAGTGCTTGCTGAGGCGTCAGTCCCATCCAATGAACACCAAATGATCTGCGCTCTCGTATTGCGACACGCCGAGATTGATGCGGAGCTATGCTTCCTTTTGAACCTTCACCTTCAAGTTGGCGCTAACCTCGCGGTGCAGCTTTACGGGAACCTCGTACTCTCCGACCAGTTTAATGGGGTCGGTGAGCGCTATTTTCCGCTTCTCAACATTGTAGCCTTGAGCTGCGAGCGCGTCAGCAATATCGGCGGAGGTCACCGAACCGAACAATTGATCGTTTTCTCCCGCCTTACGCGTAAGCGTGACTGTTACGGTCGCCAGCAGTTCCGCCAGCGTCTGCGCGGACTCCTTTTCGGTCGCTTCTTTCTTGGCGAAGACAGCGCGCATCTTTTCAAGCCGCTTCAGGTTGCCGGGCGTCGCCTCCAGTGCGAGTTTACGGGGCAGAAGGAAATTGCGCGCGTAACCTTCGGCGACATCCACCAACTGGCCGCGAGCGCCGAGTTTTTCTACGTCCTCTTGCAGGATAATTTGCATATTTCCATTCCTCGTCAAATCCGCCGCAATAAGAACCAGGACAAGCCGCGTGGAGACGGCGAGCTAGAGTTCCGCGGCAAAGGGCAATAAAGCGATGTTTTGGGCGCGTTTGATGGCCACTGTCAGCCAGCGCTGGTGACGCGCGCAGGTACCGGTCATGCGGCGCGGGAGAATCTTACCGCGCTCCTGGATGAAGGGCGAAAGCACTTCCGCCTTTTTGTAGTCTATGAAATCGACTTTCTCGACGCAAAACCGGCAAACCTTCTTTTTACGGACGAAGCTTCGCTTGCCTCTCTTCGGCGGTCCTCCCGGCCGAGCCCCTCCTGGTCCCGGCCCCCCTTGGGGACGGGGCGCCGCTGGCGCGGGCTGCTCAGGCTGACGCGTTACATTCTCTTCTGCCATGTTCTCTCCTGATATCGATTCTAAGATTGCGCAGCGGCTCGTTCACCGCCCCCGGCTGCCCCCGACGGAGCGCCCTGACCCGGAGCCGTTTTTCGCGGACGCCTGGCCGCACGCCGCTCGCGATGCCGTTTCAGTTTGGCTTGCCGCTTCAACTCCTCATCGACTCGCACGGTCAAGTACTTGATCACTGGATCGGAAACTTTGAGCCGCCTTTCGAGTTCTTTCACTACTTCGCCGTGAGATGACCGCAAATCCATGTACACGTAAACGCCTTCGCGCAGCTTATGCACGCGATAGGCCATGCGTTTGCGCCCCCACTTTTCCGTCTTCTCGATTTTGGCGCCCTTCTCTCCCGCGGCATGCTCCAAGGTGGAGATGATCTTGTCGATGTCGGGCTCAGGCGTATCCGGCCGGCAAATGAAAATCAGATCGTACTGTCGCTCTTCCATATTTCCTCGATTCCGCATTGGCGCTCAAGTGCGCCGGGTTCCACAGCGATTCGATGAACTGCACTCTTACTCGGACACTTCCTCTGCCGGCGGCACGCGGCGATTGAACCGCGACATCGCCTTGCTTACGCCGTCAGTCAGTATTGCTTCGACGGCCTCACTTGCCTCGGCCAGCGTTTGAGTAGCGACTTTGCGCTGGGCCGCTCGCATAGGTTGCAGCACGTAATCCCTCAATTCGCCCCAGACTTTCTCCGGGCCGACGCCCATGCGCACTCGGATGAACTCCGTGCCGACCGCCTGCACAACGGATTTCATCCCGTTGTGCGTTCCCGCGCTACCGCGTTCACGAATGCGCAGCGATCCCCAGGGTAGATCGACATCATCGACCAGCACGATCATTTCGGTGGGATCGCATTCGTACTTCTCGATCAACATCCGGACGGCCACGCCGCTCAAATTCATCATGGTCTGCGGCTTGGCCAAAATGACCGGATGACCGGCCAACTCACCGCGCCCGACGAGCGATTTCGCTTCCGGCCGGGTGATCCGAATCCCGGCGCGCCCCGCGAGAGTGTCGACCGCGAGAAAACCCATGTTATGCGGGGTTTTCTCGTATTCGCGGCCAGGGTTCCCGAGGCCGGCGATCAATCGCATTTTCGGGCTCTTCACCGCCGGATTCCGGAGTTCGTCCGCTGGCGCCGTCTCGCCCGTTCGCCGCGGCGGACGGCCCAACCATCGCGAGAGGAATTTCGTTTACTTCTCCTTGCCTTTCTTCTCCGGCTTCTCGGCCTTGGGAGCAGCGGCTTCCTCGGCCGGTTCGGCTTCGCCTTCCTCTTCCTTCTTGCCCTTCTTGATGACTTCGGGCTCGGCCGGCGCAGTTTCCGCGGCAACCGCGGCTTCTGGGGTCGGCTCTTCTTCCTTCTTCAATGTCACAACGTGAGCAATCACGCGCTGCGGATCGGTCAACAGCTTGATCTTGTTCGGATCGAGTGGCAGATCTCCGGCGCGAAGCTGTTTGCCGATGAGCATCTCGGTGATGTCAACCTTGATTTCTTCTGGAATGTCGCTGGGGAGGCATTCGATTTCGATTTCGCGCGTCACCGTCTCGAAAATGCCGCCTTGCACCTTCACGCCTTGCGGTTCGCCAAACGTACGCACCGGAACACTCACACGCATGCGCACGTCCATGGCGATGCGCAGAAGATCGGCATGCAGCAGCGCTCCGTTGACCGGATCGACCTGCCAGTCCTTCAGCATGGCCCGTTCTTCCTTGCCGTCCGTCACCTTCACGGTAAAGATCGTGTTGTGGCCCGACTCGGAGCGAAGAATGCGGCTCAACTGCTTGGCGTTAATGGAGAGTGCGAGAGCGTCCTTTTTGCCGCCGTAGAGAATGGCGGGAATCTCGCCGCCCCGGCGCGTGCGCCGCGCGGCATTCTTGCCGCGCTCTTCGCGAATTTTTCCTTCAACTGTAAATGTATCCATAACTGTCCCTTCTCCCTCACCAGACAGAACTTAAATGAACAGTTCGCTGATCGACGTTTCCTCGTGTATCGACTGAATTCCCCGCGCCAAGAGAGGCGCGACACTGAGCACCTTTATTTTCTCGAGTTTTTGCGCAGCCGGATTGAGCGGGACCGAATCCGTGACCACAACCTCCCCAATGGCCGATTTGCTCAGGCGGTCCACTGCCGGGCCGGACAGAACCGGGTGCGTACACGCCGCGAACACCTTTGTCGCGCCGTGCTCGATGAGCGCTTCCGCGGTTTTCACGAGCGTGCCGGCTGTATCGATAATGTCGTCGATGATGAGCGCCGGCCGGCCCTCCACGTCCCCGATCAGGTGCATCACTTCACTGACGTTCACATCAATTCTGCGCTTATCCACGATCGCCAGCGGCGCGTCGATCTTTTTGGCGAAGTATCGCGCGCGTTCAACTCCACCCGCATCCGGCGATACCACGGTGAGCGGCCCGAGTTTCTTCTTCAGGAAGTATTCCACCAGCACGGGCGCAGCGAACAAGTGATCCACCGGAATGTTGAAATAGCCTTGTATCTGCGGCGCGTGCAAATCGAGCGAAAGCACCCGGCTGGATCCGGCTGTCTCCAGCAAGTCCGCCACCAACTTCGCGGAAATGGCCACGCGCGGGCGATCTTTGCGATCCTGCCGGGCATAGGGGTAATACGGAATCACCGGGGTAATCCGCCAGGCTGAAGCACGCTTGAATGCATCGATCATCAGCAACAACTGCATCAGGTGAAAATCCACGGGACTGCAGCACGGTTGCACGACGAAAACGTCGGCGCCGCGCACGTTCTCCAGAACCTGAAAGCGTGTTTCACCGTCCGAAAATCGGCCGTGCTCCACTCGCCCGGGCGGTACGCCGACATATTTGCCGATAGCGTCTCCGAGCGCGGGATTGGCTGTCCCACAGAAAATTTTGAACTTGTCTTGAGCCAAAGCTTTCCTCAGGCCCAGGCACTCCACCTCAACGCCCGGCCATAGTCTTTCCTGGGCAAGGTTTCAACGACGAAAACCGAATCTTCCGGAAACGCTCGAGCGGTTCGGCGCGCCTGCGCTGGGTTTCGGAAGACTCCGAACACCGCCGACCCGCTACCCGCCAGCGCGGCTTCCGCTGCTCCTCGCTCAAGCAATCCGTCCCGGATCTGTCCGAGCCTCGGATGGCGGCTGAAAACGGGTCCCTCAAAATCGTTCGAGACCGTCCCCGGCCGGCTCCAGCACAGAGCGCAGAAACCCCAGATATTACGGGGTT
>Ga0187819_10000061_pt1 | contig 47601 bp, 42 predicted proteins | sample NC_wetland_sal_i_15_FD_132411 | JGI IMG/M metagenome (GOLD analysis project Ga0187819, IMG submission 132411) | Wetland sediment microbial communities from Neuse River Estuary, North Carolina, USA - SO4_4 | ecosystem: Environmental > Aquatic > Freshwater > Wetlands > Sediment | place: USA... | reverse complement strand
GTAGCTTTCACTGGGTGGCACGAGCCGTGTGACTGGAGACGGTCAAGCACGGATCTGTGAGGGCCTCGGGGTGAAATTCCCCGGGGCTACTCGGCGCGATCAGCGATGGTCGTCCCTACCGCGACAGACAAAACAATAGGTGTTGTTATAGGGCCTCCCCGCTTGGTAGTGTTGTTCGCACGGGCCTCAACCACAACGTGATCACCTTCAGCAATGAAGCGGTGCGCGGCCGTCCTAATCTTGTCGTCAATCTTGGAACGCAATGTCCCGAACAGTTCGGTGAGGACGGCCTGCTTCCCGTCATAGGTCTTGGACCATTTCGTACTGCCGGTAACGGTCCAGCGGAAGTCATCGGCCATGCTGTCAACGAAAGGTTTGGAATTGCCTACCGACAGCTCGGTAAAAATGTGTTGCATGAGTTGCTTGTTCTCGAATGCGCCCATGATAGATGTCTCCTTGAAATGTCCTTTCTGCGACGTAAGATCAGGCCAGCCTAACGACGAACTAAGTCGCTCCCCGTGAACCGCCGCGCGAAATGTTCGGTCGTTGAGAATCGAGATATACCAACTGAGCTCGCTGCAGCACAAGGCCCACCAGGCGTCCCACAGACGCATTGACGTATTTTTCCATTTTGAGTACCATCCCCTCGGTTTTCCCAAGGGGGTCCAGGGGATGTTAAGGACCTCGCGATGTTTCGCCGGAACACTTCTCCAACTCGGCGGGCCCGACGCGCTCTCGAGCGTCGTGCGCTATCCCTACCTTTTTCAGTTCGCTGACTTTCCCTTCGCGCGCATCGCGCTCTTTTTCCGGACAAAATTTTTCTCTAACACCTGCGCACTCAGATTTAATGCCATCCGTAAATTGGGACCAAAGTTTGCGACCGCGAAGCGGTCGACGGCCCGCAACCTAGGGGGGAATCTGGCGATGCGCCTCGTCGCCATCGGCTAATTTCGAGAACCCGTTTCCAGGAGGTACCGCATGTCGGGCCCGGAGACCACGTCGGACAAACCGAAACCCGATGCAGCCAAGTCTGCGGCGAGCGGCGGAGAGGCTGCTAGCTATGTAGGCTCGCCTGCTGTGGGTACGTCGAAAGCTGTTGCGGCCGCGGGCGTTGCGGCCATCGGTCCGGACGATAGCCAGGTCAACGAGCGCCGCCGGCGTCTCGTCTGGTGCGCCGTGACGGCTTTTCTGGGTGCCTGGTTCATCGCTTTCCTTCGTTTCTTCCTGCCGCGTACGCTTTTCGAGCCGCCTACCGTTTTCAAGATCGGCTATCCCTCCGACTACGCGTTGGGTGTCGACACCAAGTGGCAGCAGAAATACCGCATCTGGGTGGATCGCACGCCCGACCGCGTGTTCGTGATCTACGCGCGCTGCACGCATCTCGGCTGCACCCCCGACTGGAAGGCCAGCGAAAACAAATTCAAGTGTCCGTGTCACGGCAGCGGATACGACAGCGAAGGCGTCAACTTCGAGGGACCCGCGCCGCGGCCCATGGACCGCGCCCACGTCGAATTGGCTCCCGACGGCCAGATCGTCGTCGACACCTCGCAGCTCTTTGAGTGGCCCAAGGGACAGCCTTCGCATTTCAACGATCCCGGATCGTTTTTGCAGGTGTAAACCGGAGCGCGCGCAATGCCCGAAGAGAAAAACTCGAACGGCAAGAATGGCAAGGCCACGGGTCTCGTGGACCGGCTCAAGACCGGCGTCAAGGAAGACATCGACTCCCTGAAGCTCGACCTGCCCGCCAAGGCCAAAGAGCAAGTCGAGATTCTGAAGGCCCCCACCAAGACGCAAGTCTACACCTCGATCTTTCGCCACAAGCACGATGACACCCCGCGCAATCGCGCGCTCGGCGTGCTCTCCAACGTCTTTCTGCATCTGCATCCCGCGAAGATCAACCGCGACGCGGTGCGCTATTCCTATACGTGGGGCATGGGCGGGATCACCTTTTATTTGTTCCTGGTGCTCACCTTTACCGGCGTCCTGCTGATGTTCTACTACCACCCCAGCAAGGTGCAGGCCTTCCGCGATGTTCTCTACCTCGAACACGATGTGCCGTTCGGCAAGCTGCTGCGCAACATGCACCGCTGGGCCGCGCACTTGATGGTGATCGCCGTCGAGCTGCACATGTTCCGCGTGTTTCTCACCGGCTCCTACAAGAAGCCGCGCGAGTTCAATTGGAACGTCGGCGTGATCTTGCTGGTGCTGACTCTGCTTCTGTCCTTCACAGGATATCTGCTGCCCGACGATCAACTCGGCTTCTGGGCCGTTACCGTGGGCACCAACATGGCCCGCGCCACGCCCCTTCTCGGCCACGAAGGTCCCTTCGGCGCGCAACTGGGCATGACTCCGTACAACGACGTTCGCTTCGGTCTGCTCGGCGGCTCGATCGTGGACGCCAATGCGCTCCTGCGTTCCTACATCTGGCACTGCATCGGCATTCCCATCATCGCCCTGATCTTCATGGTCGTGCACTTCTGGCGCGTGCGGAAAGACGGCGGCATCTCGGGTCCCGCACCGGTAATTCTCGAGTCTGAGATCAAGGAGCCGCGGAAATAGCCATGGATTGGAAACAACTATGGGAAATCATGTCCGCGCCGGACAATGTGCCGATCATCGCGCTGATTCCTCTGCTCGCGTTCTACATGTATCTCGCCTGGCGTCAAGCGCACGCGAATGACCTGCTCATCGAGCAGCTCGAAGGCAACGCCGCGCTGGCCAAGACGCACCACCGCAAAGCCTGGCCGTTCCAGCCGGGCTGGCAGAAGGAAATTCACGTCTGGCCGTTTCTCCTGCGCGTGGAGTTTCTCGCCGCCATCATCGTCACCATCATCCTGATGATTTGGTCCATCACGCTGAACGCGCCGCTGGAAGAGCCCGCGAATCCCAACTTGACCATGAACCCCGCGAAGGCGCCTTGGTACTTCCTCGGTCTGCAGGAAATGCTGGTGTATTTCGATCCATGGATCGCCGGCGTGGTGATGCCCACGCTGATCATCATCGGCCTGATGGTGATTCCCTATATAGACACGAACCCGCTGGGCGCGGGTTACTACACCTGGAAGCAGCGCAAGTTCGGCATCGGGGTATTTCTTTTCGGCTTCATCATTTTGTGGGTCTCGATGATCACCATCGGTACGTTCATTCGCGGGCCCGGCTGGCAGTGGTTCTGGCCGGGACAAACTTGGGACCACAACCGCTTGATCTACGAGGTCAACCGCGACTTGCCCGACCTGTTCGGCATAACGTCGAACTGGGCAAAAGGCGTCTTCGGCGCAGCGGTGGTAGGCGGCTTCTACGCCATCGGCGGCTTTCTTATGCACGCTTTTTACCGCCGCGTCGAGCCGAAAAACTATCAGCGCAAGAGCTTGCTGCAGTACTCGATCTTGATGATGTTGTTACTGACCATGCTGGGTCTCCCGATCAAGATGCTCCTGCGGCTCTTGTTCCACATTAAATATGTGTGGATCACGCCGTGGTTCAACGTTTAGGAGGAACTGGTGCCCGACAAGCCCATCTCCGAAAACGACCCACTCGTCAGCAAGTCCCTCGCGCCTCACTACGTCATCGCGATGCTGGTCTTGATGGCTACGTTGTTCTGGGCCCTGTGGGACGAAGATTTCGGCCAGCGTCCCTGGAAAGCCTTTCAGCACCAGTGGAAAGACCGCTACACCTCATTCTTAAAAAGCGCTCGCTCTCAATCGGCCACTTCCGAAAAGGAAGTCGAAACCAGCCCCGACTATCAGTCCCTGAAGCAGGCCTTCGATCAGGCCAATCAGAGCGCCGCACCGCGAGCGAAAGAGATCAATGAGAAGTTGCGCGACCTGAGCGCCAGGATTCTGGCCGTCCAGAACGTTTTTACCGACCGGCGCGCCTACGTCAACGCTCTCACCTACGATATCGAGACGGACACCAGTTCGTCTTCCAAGCAGAGCAAACAGAAAAATCTTGCCAGCTACAAACGGGAAGTCGCCACCATCGAGTTCCCAGACGGCAGCAAGCAAAAATACAACTACGACCAGCTCGAAGAAGCCTACAACGCGCTGCGGGACGAGCGCACCAAGCTCAGCGTCGAACTCGGCGAAGCCATCAAGCCTCCCAACGAGCAGAAAGCCAAACTGGACGCCTACGTCTCCGAGCACATGGTGAACTTGACTCCCTCGCAGCTCACCGGCCTACAGGACAAGACCGAAGCTTGGTCGCCGAAAATCCTCCAGATCAATGTTCCCGAAGCCAACATCGTCGACCGCTGCGAGTCCTGCCACATGGGAATTCGCGAACCCATCCGATTGACGGCCGCTTCGATGTCGCTCAAGGGCAAGAAGCCCGACGAGTACGCGCGCGCATTCACAAGCCATCCCGAACCGGATCTTTTGAAGGTCCATGATCCGGAGAAATTCGCCTGCTCGCCTTGCCATCAAGGCAACGGCCGCGCCACCACGAGCGTGGAGAAGGCCCACGGCACGTACGAACATTGGCTCTGGCCGCTGTTTCCCAAGGGCAACGTCGAAGCCGGCTGCCAGACGTGTCACGCTGCGGACATGCTGGTGGTGACCAACGATGTCGGCTGGACCGTCAGCGAGGGTAAGGACCTGTTCCGCCAACGCGGCTGCGTCGGTTGCCATCGCTACGAAGGCTACGATAAGGAACCCGAGGACTTGCTTTCCGTCGCCCAGCAGATCAAGCAAATCGAGACGGAAAAGAAAGAGAACGTCAAGCAGGCAGCCTACTTAATGAAGCAGGCCGACGCTGCGGAATCCAACGAAGAGGCCAATCGGCTCAACGATCGTGCGGTCGCTCTCAAAGTCACCAACAGCAAACTGGACCTGCGCATCGTGCAGCTCGACCGCACCACCAAGAGCTTGTTGCAAGACATGAAGAAGGTTGGCCCCAACCTGAAAGAGATTCGGCTGAAGCTGAACAAGAACTGGATCCCGGTGTGGCTGAAAAAACCCAGCGACTTCCGCGCCACCACGAAGATGCCGAACTTCCGCCTGAACGACGACCAGGTGAAGGCCATCTCGGCGTATCTGTGGCAATCGGCGTTGACCGACTCTCTGCCGAAGCGCAATCTCGGCAACGCCGCGCACGGCAAGGAACTGTTCGAGACGCGCGGGTGCCTTGCCTGCCACTCCGTCGGCGAAGGCGATCAGGCGCAAGGTGGCACGTTCGCCGCGAATCTAACTCGCGTGGGCGAAAAGGACAACTACGACTATCTGGTGCGCTGGGTCCACAACGCCCGCGAGCGCACGCGCCCCTACTGTCCCTATGAAAAGAAAGACATCGGCCCCGAAGACTACGCGAAGAAGGGTCTGCCTTACGTTTTCGATTTGGAACACAGCAAGTGCCCGAATGACGGCCACGAGCTGCAAGTGCAAAACATGACGGTGATGCCCAGCCTGCGGCTCTCGCCCGAAGACGCTCAGGACGTAGCCAGCTATCTGGTCACCTTGAAGAAACAAGATTCGTCCGCCTATCCCGCTGCGCCGTTCATGGACGATCCGAACCTCAATGAGGAAGGAAAGAAGTGGGTGCGTCACTTCGGCTGCGCCGGATGCCATGAAATCTCGGGTCTTGAAGAGGAAGGGCGCATCGGCACGGAGCTTACCTTCGAGGGCAGCAAACCGATCGAGCGCCTCGACTTTGCGTTGCTTACAGAAACCGCACAGCGCGGTGGCCACGAACCGATCACCGACCCTGACGACTTGGCGCGCCTGCCCGAAGGTCCCGCCAAGGGTCCCTGGTACGATCACAAGGGCTTTTTCGAGCACAAACTCGCCGAGCCCAACATTTGGGACAAGGGCAAGATCAAACCGGAAACCGAAAAGCTGCGCATGCCGAATCTGCACCTGACTAAGGACCAAGTCCAGGCGCTCACCACGTTTCTGATGGGCAGCCAGGAGAGCGGCCTTCCCGACAGCTACCAGTACCGCCCCCTGGACTACCGCCGGGACATTCAAGAAGGCTGGTGGGTCGTTCGCAAGTACAATTGCATGGGCTGCCATCAGCTCATTCCCGGCCAAAAAACTTCGCTGATGACCATGGCGCGCTATCAGGGACCCGATGGCCAGGAGCAACTGCCTCCCAAGCTGCTCACAGAGGGTGCGCGCGTCGATCCCCAATGGCTGCTCGGTTTTCTTACGAACCCGGCGCTGAGCGACAAAGACACCAACCGCAACGGCGTGCGCCCATACTTGCAAGTGCACATGCCCACGTTCTCCCTCTCGGAAAATGAGTTGGGCAAACTCGTGCGCTTCTTCCAAGCGCTGTCACGCCAGCCCTTCCCCTACATTCCGGAGCAAGTGCCCTCGCTCACCGCCAAGGAAACCGACATGGCGCGCAGCCTCTTCAGCAGCCCCGCCGCGCCCTGCCTGAAGTGTCACGCCACCGGCGACCCAGCTCACGACCGCACCGCCACCGCGCCCAATTTCCTCCAAGCCAAAGGACGGCTAAAGGCCGACTGGGTCGAGCGCTGGATCATCGATCCGCAAGCCATCAGCCCGGGCACGTCGATGCCTTCCGGTCTTTTCATGCGAGAGAACAATCATTGGGTGTTCTCCGGCCCCACGCCGCCTTCGTTTCAGGGTTACGATGGAGATCAAACCAAGCTCTTGGTGGAGTACATCTTCCAGCTCACGCCGGAAGAGCAGCGTCGCGTGGGTGCGTCGATGGGTCGGGCCAAAGCCGAGAGCGGCGACACGCCTTCCGGGGTGGCCGTCAGTGCCGCTTCGGGGCGCGGCCGCGAATAGGATTTTGTCGAGCTTGAAATTTTCAAGAAAGGTGCAGCCACAACATGAAAACGAAAACAGGGACAGCAGTTTGGAGCGCGCCGCTCGCGCTGGGGCTTGTCTTGCTCGCCGGATGCGGCGGTAACAAAGAAGCCACGACAGAGCAGCCCGCGGCTACCGCTCCCGCGGCGGCCCCGGCAGCCACGCCGATCGATCCTGCAACTGCGGCGGGTATCACCGGCACGGTCAAGTTTGACGGCCCCGCTCCGAAGGCCGCCAAGATTGACATGAGCCAGGATCCCAACTGTCAGGGCGCCAACTCCGCCGAAAACGTTGTCGTCAGCGATGGCAAGCTCGCCAACGTGTTTGTATATGTGAAGGAAGGGCTAGGCAACCGCACCTTCGCCGTGCCGGCAGAGGCCGTCACCCTCACTCAGACCGGCTGCAAATACCGTCCCCACGTTCTAGGCGTGATGGCCGGTCAGACCATCAAGATCGTCAATGGCGACCCGACTACGCATAACATTCATCCCACGCCGAAGGACAATCGAGAATGGAACGAATCGCAGGCTCCGCAAGCCGCTCCGCTGGAAAAAACCTTCGCCCGTGAAGAAGTCATGCTGCCGGTCAAATGCAACCAGCACCCCTGGATGCGCATGTTCGTCAACGTGGTCAAGAGCCCCTTCTACGCCGTCACCGGACCGGACGGGAAGTTCGAAATCAAGGGCTTGCCGCCGGGCGACTACACCATCGCCTTCGTGCACGAAAAACTGGGAGAGCAGGATCAAAAAGTGACTCTGGCTGCCAAGGACAGCAAAGCCGTCGACGCGACTTTCAAGCCGTAAGGTTTAGAACGTGCCAGTAGGGGCGCAGCATGCTGCGCCCCTGCATGCAAAATTGCCGACGCAAGCTGCTTGTTCGCCTTTGAAGTTAGCTTGGAGCGCAGTTAACGAAACTACGAAGACTAGAGAGGTATCTTGCTTCTCGCCGTGCTGCTGATCTCCATCATCCTCGGTCTCATCCCCCTCGCGGGGATCGCCTGGATTGTCGTTGCGGGGTCCATCACCACGGTCGATGGCCTGTTCATGAGCCTCATTCTCTTGACCCTCTCCGGCATTTTCTTCTTCAATGTCTTCTGCGAGCTGCACGATCGCGGCCTCGTTCCTTTCCTTCGAAAGAGCAAGCCGGAGCCGCCGAAACAAGCCCCGAGCAAGCCGGACTAGAGTCCGCGGAACTCCATGGCGACCCAACCGCCTTCTCCGGAAGCCGCTGATCACCCAGAAGCCTCAGCGGCTCCCTCTGCGCCCCCACAGGAGCGTCCCCGCCATCGCATGTCCACCCGCAATCGGCTGCTCTTCTTCCTCACGGCGTGGCTGATCGTCCTGATGCCGTTCTTGTTCTGGTGGAGTACCTGGTTCGGACGCCAGCTCTCCGGCAAGCAGATGAGCGAATACTTGAACGACGACAAGCACCCGCGTCACATCCAACACGCACTCGTGCAATTGGGCGAGCGCATGGCGCGCCACGACGCCGGCGCCGCGCAGTGGCATCCGGAGTTAATCCGCCTCGCCTCCCATCCCGTCGAAGAAGTTCGCAATACCGATGCTTGGGTCATGGGCCAAGACACCTCCGCCGCCGGCTTCCACGAATCCTTGCTGAAGATGTTGCAGGACGCTTCCCCTACCGTTCGAGGCAACGCTGCACTATCCCTGGTGCGCTTCGGTGACCCCAGCGGCCGCGCCCAAATCGCTGCCCTGCTCCAGCCCGCCACGATCACTGCGCCCAGCGCCGGTAAGGTCACCGACACAGACAGACCCGGCACCTCCATCCACCAAGGCGGCCTGATTGCAAAGATACAAAACGACCAGCGCACCACCGAAGTGCGCTCTCCGATCAGTGGCCGCATCCGAACCCTCTCCGTCAGCACCGGAGCCAGCGTCACCCCCGGCACAGAGATCGCCACCATCGACCCCGCCGCCGAGCAAGTCTGGGAAGCCCTTCGCGCCCTCTATCTGATCGGTCAGCCCGACGACCTGCCCGCCGTGCGCGCTTATGAGCGTGACCTCCCCGACATTTCCGACCGGCTCCGCCAGCAAGCCACCTTGACCGATCAAGCGATCCGCGACCGAGCAGTGAAGTAGCCACAAAAGCAAAAAAGCGCGCTAACCGCGCGCCATTCCACTCTTACTGTAGGCGCCGGGCTTCAGCCCGGCGAATCTTTCCTCGCGCCCCCTAAAACGCCATCGCCCCCACCACCTTTTCTACTTCCGCAATATCCAGCATCACGATCGCGTCCCACGGACACCCATCCAGGAAGCAGCCGTCCGGCCCCTTGCTCACGCACTTTTTGCACCCGATGCACAAAACCGGATCCACCTGGATGCGCCCGAATGGCGGATGATCCTCATCCGGCACCCAGAACATGCAATCTCCCACCGGGCAATACTCCACACACGCCGGCGATCCTGCGCATCCCGTGCAGCACTCGGTGATGACCGCCAGTTCCTTTGGCTTTTTCTTCCGCGGCGTGGTCAGCCCTTTCGATCGAGGCTCGTGCTTCAACTCCACCGGCACCATCCCCGCGGAGCTGATGGATCCAGACTCTCTAGCCATGGCCGGGATTATACCCTCGATCGGATGATTTTGAACCCAGGCGTCGAGTCAATCGATTCCGCACTCTCGATGGTTCTAGCCTGCTAGTACCACTGGGTCCTAGCCGGTCGGTACCCTACTATTATGAAATCCAGTTCCAGCAAATCGGTACTATCCAGCTATGGATGAATGAACCTCGCGTGTGTAGGATACCTGCAAAGAGCTAGAAGTGTTCCTGGCTCATCGGAGAATTTCTCCCGACGGGCGGGCCGAAGTCGCTGCTAATTTCAAGTCTGAAAAAGCCGCGGCACCTATAAAATAATCAGATTTTGGCCTGTGGGAGTGATTGGAAGCTCCAATGCTCGTTTTCATCGGAATAATTCTGTTGCTGGCTTGGCTGTTTGACTACGCAGTTCATCTCGCCGCGGGATCCCTCATTGATCTTTTGTTGATTTTTGCGGCCATATCTTTCGGGCTGGATTTTCTGCGTGGCCGCAGCGCTTCGGATCGCCGCCCGAACTGGGATCATCGCCCTCCCAGGGAGTACCGCCGCCGCATGACCCTCGCTGCTCGCTGGCTCCGCCATCGACTTCGCGGCTTCCGCAGTCCCTCGCGACGCCAGGCCCGCCGCGATCGCGAGCAGGCCGCGCGCGAGCAAGCCTAGCTCCGTCTAATCCTCGTACTCCACGCCCAGCCCCGAGAGCTTCGCGTGAAGCCCGGAAAATAGCCCCGCCGTCCGTCGTCCACGCGCTCGACTTGCGCGACGATTATCGAACGCTCCGGCTGTACATTTCCAAAAACTGGTATTAAGGTCGGCGGGCAGCTTGGCTGATTGCCAGATCGGCGCGGGAGGGCTTTCCTGATCATGGAGATACGACCCCAGGGCTCGCAGGTTTGGCCATGGCCGGATTCGCTGGACGCGCTCACCGCTGCCCCTGACTTTCACCGCCTCTTGTTCGAAAACGAACACGTGCGCGTCCTGGAAGTGCGCATCAAGCCCGGCCAGATTGTCCCGGTGAACACGCACCGATGGCCGAGCGTTGTCCACGTAAGGTCCGCCAGTGATTTCCTCCGCCGCGACGCGGATAGGAAGTTGACTTTCGATTCCCGCACCGCCGGCGCGCCGCAGAAAGCGCCGGACGTCGTGTGGACGCCGCCCCTTCCCCCTCATTCGGTGGAAAACATCGGCGCTTCGGAAATTCATATCGTGACGGTTGAGTCGAAGCATACGAGCGATTAATCGCTCGAGGAAAAGTGCTGCGCCGCACAGGTGCTGACGAACTTGAGCTGCAGCGGAGTGATCGATGACAAAGAATATTGAACTGCTGGCCTCCTACTGGACCATTGCCGGAGGCGCGCTGCCCCATACCGACAAGGAGTACAGCCCGTTCGATTTCAAAGATCGCGTCGAAGCCATCGCGCGAGCCGGGTTCAAAGGCATGGGAATATGGCACTCCGACCTCGCTCACATCCTCGAGCGCCGAAGCCTGAAAGAAATGAAGCAGATCCTCGACGGCAACGGCCTGAAACATCTCGAGCTCGAGTTTCTCAGCGATTGGTTCACCGGCGGCGAGGAAAAGAAAGAATCCGACATTCGTAAGAAAATGCTAATGACAGCGGCCGAGGCCCTGGGAGCACGCCATATAAAGGTTGGCGACTTCCTTAAGAAGAAGACCCCCATGCCGCGCCTGATCGAGTCCTTCGCTGCCTTGTGCGCGGAAGCAGCGCAGCATGGCACCCGAATCGCGTTCGAGCTGATGCCCTTCGCCATGATTGACACACTTCAGGACTCGCTGGCCATGGTTTCTGGCGCCAGCGCGAAAAACGGCGGCATCGCTTTCGACCTCTGGCATATCGTCAAGCTGCGCATTCCCTATGAAGACGTCGCTCGCGTTCCCGCGCAATATCTTCTCTCGGTGGAGATCAACGACGGGACGTTCGAGGCGCCCTGGAGCCTCCATGAAGACACCATCAACCATCGCCGGTTCTGCGGAGAAGGCGAGTTCGACGTGAAAGGCTTTGTCGCATGCCTGCTCAAGGCCGGCTATAAGGGTCCCTGGGGAATCGAAGTGCTTTCCCAGGAGCTGCGCGATAAGTCGCTCGAGGAGCTGACGACTCGCGCGTTCCAAACTACCATGGCGCAGTTTCCACCCTAGTCTTTGCGCTAAAGTCTTCAGTTCGCTCCGGGTTTCGCGATGTGCTTCAACATCGCGGTGAGTGCGGCGCGCGGCGCGTCGTCCGATGACCGGCAATAGTAGTAGTCCGGAGCGTCCATTCGTGCGCTGTTTTCTCCACCCGTGCGAAACAAATACACGCACGTGCGCGTCCCGGGCCGCGAAGAAGTACTCATGCCGGTAAGCTCCTGCGCCGGCCGGTTGCTGCCCCCAAGAGTAGCGGTCGCGGAATTAGGTCCCACACTGCTTTCCGCCTGCCGCGTAGATTGATCGTATTGAATCCGTGCGCTCGCGCTGTCCAGTGATGCGTCGCCGGTTCCCAGCACGATCACCCCAAGCACCACGACGTAGGCCGCATTCGCCGGATCCACACACAACCCCGGGATTTTCTTCGGAGCCTCTTTCGCAAACCACTTTTGCAAGTCATTCCAGTCATGGGAAGAGAACGGCTCCAGGCCATACGTCCGCAAAGCCCAACCGGACGCGGCCGTCGGCGCATTCTTGGATTTGTCCTTGCTCGCAGACGGATTTGATCCCGCAACGAGTGCGTCCCGCTGCCGCGCGATTTCCTCCGGCTTCGGCCGCTCCGTCCACGCCGTCACTTTCGAAGGAAAATCCCAATCTCGTTGTCGTATGTACTCAGGGCTGGTGAGCAGATTCGGGTTGGACGGAACGGCGGGCGCACCGAGGAGCTTGAGCACGTTCGCATCAATCGGCTGCAGCGCGTAGAACATTTCGCAGCCGCTTTGCTTCGTGGAGGCCTGGGCGTACAAGTGTTGTTGCGGGAAAGTCGTTTGTGCGGAGCTTATTGGAGAGAACAGCAAGCCGTACGCGGCTGTCACGGCAAGAAGAAATGCTCTTCGCATGGTTGCCTCCGTCGAGGCTACACCGCCGCAGCCTGCATCGCCAGCACCGACTTCACACCCTGCACGATCTTCTCTTCACTCGGCAAAACGTAGCTCTCCATCGGCTCGCTGTACGGAATCGAGGTGTCCAGCGCCGTCACCATCTTCACCGGCGCCTTCAGATACCTGATTCCCTGCTCCGCCACCTCTCCCGCAATCACGATCGCCGCCGACGCGTGCCGCGTTGCCTGATCCACCAGCACCAGCCGCCCGGTCTTCTTTACGGATTCCACGATCGTCTTCACATCCAGCGGCGCCAGCGTTCGTGGATCGATGACCTCCGCGCTGATCCCCTCCTGGGCCAGCATCTCCGCTGCCGCCAGCGACTTCTTTACCATCCACGCCGTGGCCACGATGGTCACATCCTTACCCGCGCGCTTTACGTCCGCTACTCCGAACGGGATCAGGAACTCTCCGTCCGGCACCTCGCCCTTGTCCAGCGTCAGCATATAGTGATGCAGGTACACCACCGGGTTATCGTCGCGAATCGCCGACGCCATCAAGCCCTTCGCGTCCGCCGCCGTCGACGGAATCGCGATCTTCAGCCCTGGAATTCCCATCATCGCGTGATAAATGCAATTTGAGTGTTGCCCGGCCCACCCCGCTGCGAATCCGAATCCCGCCTTGAACACCACCGGCACTTTCACCTGCCCGCCCGACATGTACCGCAGCCGCGGCGCTTCATTAATCACCTGATCGAACGCCACCAGCATGAACTCGCTCATATACAGCTCAACGATGGGACGCAGCCCCGTCAGCGCCGCCCCTACCGCAATTCCCAGTTCCGCCGTTTCCGAAATCGGTGTGATCCGCACCCGGCTCTTCCCGAATTTCTTCACGAACGGGTCACGGTCCGTCATCGCCATGTTCTGCCCGTAGAACACGACGTCGGAGTCGCGATGCATCTCTTCGCCGATCGCCGTCGCAATCGCTTCCGCGAACATCATTTCGCGCGCCATCGGTCGCCTCCCTACCTTGCGTGCATCCGCCTGCTGCTTGCGAGGAACGTGTCGAATCTCAGGGGTCGGAGCTTTATAGCTCCGACCTAGGAACATGCTCGCACTGGGCTTTAGCCCCTGAGGAAATGCTTTCCCTCATCATTCTTTCGCAGCCTCTCTACGCGTACACGTACTTGATCGCGTCTTCCGGCGCAGGCAGTGGACTCGCCAGCGCGAATTGCACCACGTCTTCCATCTCCGCCCGCGCGGCATCCTCAATCTTCTTCGCGTCCGCGTCGGTAAATGTTCCGTTGCCGATCAGTCGCGCGCGGAATTTCGGAATCGGATCCTTCGCCTTGCCTTCTGCATATTCCGCTTTGTTCCCGTACACTTCCACCGCCTCGTGCTCCTGGAACTGTGTCGGCACCGGCGGCACCGTAATGGCATTCCCGTGCGGGCTCAGCCGGTAGAATTTCGATTCGATCAAGCTCGGCCCGTCTCCTGCGCGCGCTCGCTCCACGGCTTTCCCGACTTCTTCATACACTTTCAACGGGTCAGTGCCATCCACCGTCACCCCCGGGATGCTGAACGCTTTCGCTTTCTGCGACAGCGGATCGCCCGCAATGTAGTTGGCGTCCTCCAGACGGATGTGCGTATACGCTTGGTACTCGTTGTTCTCCAGGATGAAAACCACCGGCAGCTTCCACACCGCCGCCAGATTCAGCGTTTCGTAAAACGCTCCCTGCTTCGCCGCGCCATCCCCGAAAAACGAATACACCACCTGCCCGGTATTTTTCACCTGCACGGTCAACGCCGCGCCGGCCGCATGCGCGATCCCCGCCGCTACGATCCCTGTCGTGCCCGGAAAATGATGCGCCGGGTCCGCCAGATGCATCGACCCGCCGAATCCTTTGCAGAGCCCGTCCTTCCGCGTGTAAATCTCCGCCATCAGCGCGCGCGGCGAAGTCCCCAGCACGATGGGATACCCGTGGCACCGGTAGCTCGGCATCACCAGGTCATTTTCCTGGCGCGTCGCTAGCGCGCCCACGATGCTCGCCTCCGCGCCGTCCGCCAGATGCGCGTGCCCCCGAATCACTCCCGGATGCTCCACAAACGTCCGCTTCACCCGCTCCTCAAACTCGCGAATGCGGAACATCTGCGTGTACATCCAAACCAACCGGTCTTTTCCCAATGCTTCCCTCGCTGCCATCGTGACTCCTTCCGGCCTTACGCCTCCGGCACCGCATCTCCCGCCTTCCCAATGTATCCGAGCACCCCGCCCACCGGCACTTCTGCCGGTTCCCGCCTCAAAATCTTCAACAATACGCCGTCTACCGGCGAGTCTAATTCGTAGTTCACTTTCTCGGTCTCGAGCTCCACCACCGGTTCCCCCCGTTTGAGCGCGTCCCCCTCTTTCTTCAGCCACTGGATCACATTCACCTTGGTCGTGTTCATCCCGCCTGTTTTGGGCACCACTAGATTCGTTACGATGGCTAGTCCTTGCGCGGGCGTGAAGCACCCACCGGTCGGCCGCGGCCGCATGGATCTGATTACCGAACGATAGTGCGTCTACCGCATCGCTTTCTTAACGCAGCGGCATGGCAATGTCAATGCGGGCGCGACGCGCTCCGTGCCGCCATTTCAACACCGTTTCGTTCCACGTTTCGGCAAAGACGATTACACTACTCGATCATGCAGACTCCGATCGTACCGCAGCTTCCGCGCACCCATCATCGCAGCTTCGCCGGCTGTCTAGCAGGCTGCTTCGGCCGCGTGCTGGGCGCTCTTGTGCTCGGGTCGCTGCTCGTTCTGGCGCTATACGTAGTCATTGCTCCGTGGGGTTTTTTCCTGGGAGGCCAATTCCACCCGCTCGCCTACTGGCAAGGCTGGGGAACCATGCACGGGCCAGGCGGCGACTATGCGGTATTCATGCGGATGTTCCCCAGACTGGGAGGGCGGAGCACGCTGAGCCTGAGCGGTCCGAGTGTACGAGGTTCGGGTATCATCTGCTCCCCGCATGGCGAACGGTATAGCCTCACTCTCCGGGGAACGTTTCTAAGAAGAGGGATCGGCACCAACACGGACGGCGAGGCGATGAGCTTGTCTCTCAGTCAACCGCTGAATTTCCTCAATACCAACAGCAGCACGCGCTTGGAGGTGAGTTTTCGCGGCGCGTGGAAGAATCCGGACCTCGTGCTGAACGACGCAGGCTCCATGGTCCGCACATTCAATCCGGACGGCACGTGGGTTCCTGGCGATCGGTACAAGCGCCCCCTGGGCGAGCCCATTCCGTTGACGCTTCATCCGGGAAGCGGATCGGACTTCGACGCCGCCTGCGCCGCCGTAAAGAAATAAAGCGGCCGCTTGCTCAACAGCCGTCAGTCTGCAATGCCATCGCCTCGCAGGCCGCGAGTGCCCACACTGATCACAACCGAAAGCTCTCGGAACTTCTTCCCCCCAATCTCGTACTAAACGATAGGGCTCGCACGTCAACCACACGGGAATTCTCATTCCGCAGGGAGCATCATGGAATCCGTCTCAAATCAGCTCCGCCAAGTCGTCCGTCGGCTCAGCCGCGCGCCGATGTTCACCGCCATCACGCTGATCACGCTGGCGGCGGGTGTGGGAGCCAATACCGTCGTATTTAGCGTCCTCGAGGGCGTTCTCCTCAAGCCTCTACCTTATTCTCGCCCTAACGAGTTGGTTGGCGTTTGGCACACCGCCGCAGGCTTCAACATCAAAGACCTCAACATGTCCCCCTCGAACTACTTCATCTACCGCGAGCAAGGCCAGAGTTTTCAGGACGTTGGCCTATATCAGGGCGATTCGGTCAGCATTACCGGCACCGCCGAACCCGAACAGGTTGTCGCCCTGAACGTCACCGACGGCACTCTCCCCCTCTTGGGCATTCCCCCGCTTATGGGACGCTGGTTCAGTCGCCAAGACGACCTGCCCGGCACTCCGGACACCGCCATCCTCAACTACGGCTATTGGAGCCGCAAGTTCGGCTCCGACCCTACCATCATCGGCAAGACCATCCTCGTGGACGGCAAAGCCCGCGAAATCGTCGGCATCCTGCCTCAGCGATTCCGTTTCCTCCTCCAGGACGATCCCGCCGTCATCCTGCCCATGAAGCTCGACCGCAACAAGGTGCACCTCGGAAACTTCAGCCATGAAGGCCTCGCCAGACTCAAGCCCGGCGTGACCTTGGCGCAGGCCAACGCCGACGTGGCTCGCATGCTGCCCATCGTCATGAACGCTTTTCCCATACCCCCGGGGTTTAGCCTCAAGCTGTTTCGGGACGCCCACATCGGGCCCAATGTCCGGCCCCTCAAGCAGGACGTGGTCGGCGACGTCGGCAGCGTTCTGTGGGTGCTCATGGGCTCCATTGGCATGGTGCTGCTGATTGCCTGCGCCAACGTGGCCAACCTGCTTCTGGTCCGAGTAGAGGGGCGCCGCCAAGAGCTTGCCGTGCGCGCCGCGCTCGGTGCCAGCCGCGCCCGCATCGCCGGGGAGCTGATGCTGGAAAGCGTCATCCTTGGGTTGTTGGGCAGCGTGCTGGGCCTGGGATTTGCCTATGCCGCATTGCGCGTGCTGGTGAAGATGGCTCCCTCAGGCCTTCCGCGCATCGACGAAATCGGAATCGACGGCACGGTCTTGCTGTTCACTTTGGTGCTGGCGTTTTTCTCCAGCATTCTCTTCGGCTCCATTCCCATCTTCAAGTACGCCGGAGCACGCCTCAGCACCGGCATCCGCGAAGGCGGCCGCGCCAATAGCCACAGCCGCGAGCAGCATCGCACCCGCAGCGGGCTGGTGGTCGTGCAGGTGGCCCTGGCGCTCGTTTTGCTTGTTTGCTCGGGGCTGATGATTCGCACCTTCCGCGCTCTCACCCAGGTGCAGCCCGGATTCACGGGTCCCGCCGAGGTTCAAACCTTCGCCATTTCGATTCCCGAGCCGCAAGTGAAAGAGGAAGAACGCGTGATCCGCATGGAAGAGGAGGTGCTCCATAAGATCGCCGGAATTCCCGAGGTCTCCTCCGTGGGCATCACCACCAAGATCCCCATGACTGGAAATGGATGGACCGATCCGGTTTTCGTAGAGAACCGCGCCAACGCCGAAGGCGAGCTTCCTCCGCTCCGCCGTTTCAAGTTCGTGTCGCCTGGGCTGATTGGGACCCTCGGCATTCCGCTGGTTGCCGGACGCGATCTAACCTGGACAGACACTTATAAAAAGATGCCCGTGGCCATGGTTTCCGAAAACCTGGCCCGCGAATATTGGCACGAACCCGCCGGTGCCCTGGGCCACCGCATTCGCGTTTCCACCCAGGACGACTGGCGAGAAATCGTCGGCGTCGTGGGAGACGTTTACGACGACGGGGTGACTCAGAAACCCACCACCTCCGTCTATTGGCCCCTGCTGATGGACCGTTTCGAGGGCGATGCCACCAGTGCCCGGCGGGACGTTTCTTTTGTCATACGTAGCTCCCGCACCGGCTCGCAGAGCTTCCTGAAAGACGTCCGCGAGGCCGTATGGTCCATCAATCCCAACCTGCCCCTCGCCGAGGTTCACACCGTGGATTACTACTATAAGAGGTCCATGTCTCGCACTTCCTTCACTTTGGTCATGCTTGGCGTCGCCGGCAGCATGGCGCTGTTGCTCGGCGTCGTGGGCATCTATGGCGTCACCGCCTACTCCGTATCCCAGCGGACTCGCGAAATCGGCATCCGCATGGCCCTGGGCGCGCAGCATCAAGCCCTCACCGCGATGTTCGTGCGGCACGGCTTGATGCTGACCGGCATCGGCGTGGCCGCCGGTCTCGGCGTCGCTATCATCGTGATGCGCCTGATGTCCTCGCTGCTGTTCAAGGTCAGCCCTGCGGACCCTCTAACCTACGCCGCCGTCTGCGCCGGCCTGATCGCCACCACCGCCCTGGCCAGCTATCTGCCATCCCGTCGCGCCGCCACCGTCGACCCCGTCGACGCCCTCCGCGCCGAGTAGGCTGTAAAACCCGCCCTCAAAAACCGAGGGCGGGCACCCCGGCTCCGCGATGAGGCGTCTTCCCCGGGGTGAATGGCGCCCGCCTCAGAAGGCGGCCGCTACAAGGGCAGCTTGCGGTCGTGGGTGGTCGTTGTGGCCTGGGAAACTCAATGCATCGAAGATGCCGCCCTGAAGGGGCGGCGTTACACCCCCCCCACCCTTTTTTGGAAGTGCGGATTCTAAAGACGTTAGCACGTTTGAATGTTGGAACGTTCGCACGTTGACGCGGCGGGCAATTCTGGTCTTGCTCAAAGGCTCTCAGACTGAAACACTCTTGAAGAGCACTTTATGAAAGCAATTGTACGCACACAATACGGACCACCGGATGTGCTGCAGTTCACGGAGGTAGAAAAACCTACCCCCAAGGACCATGAGGTCTTGATAAAGCTTCACGCGGCATCGGTAAATCCACTGGACTTGTTCTCCATGAGAGGTGCGCCGTTGATCCGCCTGATCCCGGGGCTGCGCACACCAAAACACCAGATCCTCGGCTGTGATATCGCAGGGCGAGTGGAAGCGGTTGGCAGACACGTAAAGCAGTTTCAGCCTGGCGACGAGGTTTTTGGGGTAACAGGTTTTGAAGGGGGAGGGTTTGCCGAGTATGTGTGTGCTCCTGAAGATAAGTTGGCGCTGAAGCCAGCCAACCATTCGTTTGAGGACGCAGCAGCCGTACCAATCGCGGCAATCACCGCCCTTCAGGGTCTTCGTGATAAGGGACGGATCCAGCAAGGCCAGAAGGTTTTGGTTGATGGCGCGTCTGGTGGTGTGGGTACGTTTGCGGTCCAGATCGCCAAATCGTTCGGGGCGGAAGTCACTGCCGTGTGCAGCACCAGGAATGTGGACACGGCGCGATCGATTGGCGCAGACCATGTCATTGATTACACGCGGGAAGATTTCAGGCAGAGCGGGCAGCGTTACGATCTGATCCTGGGTGCGAACGCCCATCATTCGATTTTCGATTACAGGCGTGCGCTGAGTCAGGACGGAATTTATGTCGGGGTCGGAGGTGGTTTGGTTCAAATTCTCCAAGCTATGTTACTGGGACCCTTACTATCACTGATTGGGAGCAAGAAGATGCGTTTCTTTATAGCGAAGATAAACCCGAAGGATTTGGTTTTTCTGAAAGATCTTCTTGAAGCAGGGAAAGTTGTACCCATCATCGATAGACGTTACCCGTTAAGCGGCGCGGCTGAAGCTCTCCGTTATCTTGAAGAACGACATGCGCAAGGGAAAGTCGTGTTAACCGTTGAACATAGTAACGGCACTGAACAAGGCGCTGCGCCAGGCCGCTATTGATAACGGCAGGTGGGCTTGGTGGTTTGCGGGCCGAAGTCGTCGAGGCTGGAAACTGTCCCGCCGGAGGTCTTAGTGTTCGCCGCCGCTAAGCTCGCGGACGATCGAGCCGACGAAATTCTTGGCGTCGCCGAACAGCATCAACGTTTTGTCAAGGTAATACAGAGGATTGTCGATTCCCGCGAAGCCGGCGGCCATGCTGCGCTTGATGACCATCACCGTGCGGGCCTTATCCACGTCGATGATGGGCATACCGTAGATGGGGCTGCCAGTGTCGGTGCGAGCGGAGGGGTTGGTCACGTCGTTGGCGCCGATGATCAGGGCCACGTCGGTTTGCGGAAGGTCACCGTTCACCTGGTCCATTTCCAGCAGCTTGTCGTAGGGGATGTCGGCTTCGGCGAGCAAGACGTTCATGTGACCGGGCATGCGTCCGGCGACGGGGTGAATGCCGAAGGTGACGTCGATGCCTTTCTTGGTCAGTGCGTCGTACATCTCGCGCACTTTGTGCTGCGCCTGCGCCACCGCCATTCCGTATCCCGGCACGATCACCACCTTGTTGGCCGCGGCCAGGATGCCGGCGGCCTCCTCCGGCGTCGCGCTGCGCACCGGCAGCGCCTCTTTTACCCCTGCGGCGCCGGCCTGAATTTGTCCAAACCCGCCAAAGAGAACGTTGGTGAACGAACGGTTCATCGCTTTGGACATAATGACCGAGAGGATGAAGCCGGAAGAGCCGTCCAGAGCGCCGGCAATGATCAGCAGCTTGCTGTTCAGCACAAAGCCCATGGCCGCAGCGGAAAGTCCGGCGTAGGAATTCAACAACGAAATGACCGTGGGCATGTCCGCGCCGCCGATGGGAATAACCAGCATCACGCCAAAAATGAGCGGAATGATGATCATCGCCGGAAACAGCCGGATCTGTTCGGGGTGAATCACCAAAATCACCGCGACGCCCACCGCGAGAGCCAAAAGTGCGAGGTTGACGAAGTTCTGTCCTTTATAAGTGATGGGGCGCTGCGGCAGGATTTCCTGGAGCTTGCCGGCGGCCATCAAGCTGCCGGTGAAGGTGAGCGAGCCGAGAATCACTTCCAGCGACAGCACTGCCATCATGAACGGCGCAATGTCGGGCGCGCGGAGGTAAAACTCCGCCGTGCCCACCAGGGTTACGCACAGCGCGCCGAACGCGTGGCTCAGCGCGGTCCGCTGCGGCACCGCGGTCATGGCTACATTGCCGAGCGGGACGCCGATCACGGTGCCCAGCACCAGCGCGATGGCCACCCACTTGTAGTCCACGATGCCGTGGTGCAGCAGGGTTCCGGCAATGGCCAGCACCATGCCCGCCTCTCCGGCGAAAACCCCGCGGCGCGCGGTGGCCGGCGAACTGAGCCATTTCAGGGAAAGCACGAAAAGGGCGGTGGCGATAAGGTAGGTGACTTCAATCAGCGTTTCCGTGCCCATTAGGTTGGTCATGACTTTTTGGGCCTGCTGGATTTGAACATCTTGATCATGCGATCGGTGATGATGAAGCCGCCGACGATGTTGCTGGTGGCCGCGACGATGGCGATGGTTCCCAGAATCGCCGCGAGATTGCTCTTGTGTTCCCCGGCCAAAATGATGGCGCCGACGACGGCGATGGCGTCCAATGCGTTGGTCAGCGACATCAGCGGTGTGTGCAGCAGCGGCGATACCCGCCGGATCACTTCAAATCCGATGAAAGCGGCCAGCATGAAAACGTACAGACTGGTGATCAGGTCCAGCTTCATGTCTATGCCCCCTCCTTCGGCGTCAAGGGCGGCAGCGAGAAAATTTCGCGCAACCTGGCGTTCACGATTTCACCCCCGTGGGTCAACAAGGTGTCGCGGATGATTTCATCCTTGGTGTTGAGCTGCAGCTTGCCCTCTTTTACCAGCAGCAGAAGGAAGGTGGTGACGTTCTTCGCGTACATCTGGCTGGCGTGGTAGGGCACGGTGCTGGCGAGGTTGAACCAGCCGATGAAGGTCACTCCGTTATGGACGATTTTTTCTCCCGGCCGGGTCAGTTCGCAGTTTCCTCCGCGCTCGGCGGCGAGATCGACGAGCACGGAACCCGGCGCCATACCCTCCGCCATTTCTTTGGTCACCAGCACCGGAGACTTCTTGCCCGGCACCACCGCCGCGGTGATCACCACGTCATTCTCGGCAATCACTTTGCCGAGCAGTTCGCGTTGCCGGCGGTAGAACGCTTCGTCTTGCTGAGTGGCGTACCCGCGGGCGTCTTGCGCGTCCTTGGCTTCGATGGCGAGTTCCACGAAGCGCGCGCCAAGGCTCTGCACTTGCTCTTTCACTGCGGGCCGCAAATCGTACGCGGAAACGACTGCACCTAGGCGGCGCGCCGTGGCGATAGCCTGGAGGCCGGCAACGCCGCAACCGAGAATCAGTACGCGCGCGGGGGTAATCGTTCCCGCCGCAGTGGTGAGCATCGGAAAGATTTTCGGCAGCGTGTCTGCCGCGATGATCACCGCCTTGTAGCCGGAGATGGTGGCCATCGAAGAGAGCGCGTCCATGCTTTGCGCGCGCGTGGTGCGCGGCATCAGCTCGACGGAGAACGCCGTGACGCCACGGCTCGCGATATCTTGAATGGTTTCCACCGAGCCCAGCGGCCGCAAGAAGGCGATGAGCACTTGGTTCTGGTGGAAGAGAGGAAGGTCGGCCTTGCCGGTTCTGTCGTTGGAGCCGTGGCCCAGCACCTGCACCACAATATCGGATACCCGGAAAACTTCGGACCGCTCGGGGAGGACCTTGGCACCTTTGGCGGCGTACTCCGCGTCGGTATAGCCGGCCTCGGCGCCCGCGCCGGCTTCCACGACCACTTCCATGCCGGCCTTTGCGAGACTGGGGAGCACCGCGGGCACCAGTGCGACGCGCCGCTCCCCCGGGAAGTTTTCTCGGGGAACACCAACGATCATGAACGATCCTCCGATACCGCGGGAATTAACCGGGAATTCTGTTTGCGAAGCGGAACCGCGCCGCATTGTACACCCGGTTTGCTTCCTAAGCGTGCGCTCAAACAATCTCCTCAGCGGCCAACAACCGCAACAAAGTGCCTCAAGCCGGAAGGCTTGAAGTGCAGCAGAGCCTTACTCGGCTCCGGCTTCTTTCCCTGGAATGAAATACACCTCTTCGAACATGGAGCCCTTCTGCCAGCCGGCGCGTGTGAGGATGCCTTGTCCGTTTTCGCACATGCTGGGATGGCCGCAGAGGTAGCCGGTAGTGGTGTCCGGACGCAAGCCCCATTCATCGGTGTACTTTCGGACGAGATCATCGACGCGGCCGGTCTGGCCTTTCCACGAGGGGTCTTCCCAGGGGCGGCTGATGGTGGCGACGTACTTGAACCACGGCACTTCGGCGGCGACGCGCTCCAACTCTTCGCGATAGCCGAATTCCCAGGAGCGGCTGCCGCCTTGCAGGCAAAAGAGCTTGTGATTTCCAGGCATGGTGCTGTTGCCGGACTTCCAGTCGCGATACAGCGTGCGCACGTAACTCACAAACGGGGCGATGCCGGTGACCGTGGCCAGCAGCAGATGGTTGGTGCGGCCGCTCTTCAGGTCGAGGGTGAAGCGGCCCTTCGAGATTTTGCGGCAGAGCAGGGTGTCGCCGACCTGCAGCTTGTAGAGATGGGGAGTCAGCGCGCCTTGGGGCACGAGCTCGATGAAAAACTCCAGCGAGCCTTGCTCATACGGAGAGGAGACGATGGAATAGGCGCGCTCGATGCGCTTGTCTTCGTGGTCCACTCCCAATGTTGCGTATTGGCCGGCCTTGAATGTGAATGGCCCTCCGGGATCGACGCGGATCAACCACAAGTCTTCCGAGAGATCCTTCCGCTCGATGACTCGTGCGGCGAAGTGCTTGTCCGTTGGGAGAACCATGCGTGCGTGACCTCCATGTCCATTTTAATGAAGCGCATCCTTCTGCAAAAAAGCGAAGCCGCCTGCCGCTCAGTATCGCGGAATTCTGATGGCAACCAACCAGGTCAACGCGCCTGCGTGAAGCAGGGTTTGGGCTTTGCAATCCGGGTCGCGCGGCATTGTACACCGGGATGGCTTGTTGCGGAGTGTTTTTGGTTTTTGGCGGAAGGGGGGTGGCGGCGGCGGAGGAGGCGGAGGAGTTGTCCTGTTGACATCCCACAGGGGTTCTGGGAAGTAGAGCGCACAGGCGGCGAAACATTTTGGCCGGTGATCGCCCGGGAAGCACCAACCCTTCGATGACGATCTCAGAGAGTTAGAGTTTCGACGTGAGGAGATTTGATGGTGTGCTTGGCGGCGGTGAGCGCCAGCTCGGCACGGGCCAGGAAGTCCTCGGGGCGCTCGCCGAGTTCGTATTGCTTCCAGGCGGCGGTGAAGGTGACGGGAATTTTCTGGCCATGCCAATCGACTTCCAAAGGGCTGAGACGTCCGAGCACACGCTTGAGCTGGTCCGCGGTGCATTCGGGCAGCAGGATGAGGAACTCGTCGGCTTCGAGTCGAACGGCCAGATCCGAGCCGCGGATGACGCGGGTGAGACGCGCGGCAAAATCCTGCAATACTTGATCGCCGGCGGCGCGCGTGTAGGTTTCGTTGATCTGCTTGAAATTGCTCAAATCGAGAAGAAGAACACCCAGGGGCTGACCGTTACGCTCGGAGCGTGCAACCTCCGCGGCGAGGCGCTGCTCGGCAAAACGCCGGTTATACAGACCGGTCAGGGAATCCATCATGGAAAGATTGCGGAGCGTGTAGAACTGGCTGTGCTTCTCAGCAAGCTGGCTGCGCAAGCGCTTGATGAGAATTTCCTGGCGAACGGTGTAGACATTGAAAAGGATGATCAAGGCGATCAAGCCGAAGATGGCTTCGGTGAGCCTGATTTTGAAGGAAGTTTCGGTGCCTTGGCGGAGCGCCAGAAAAGCCAGGGCAATGATCGCCGAGGTGAGGAGCAGGCTGACAAAGATGGAGTACTTGCGGACCCAGGAATCCTGCTCGTCGATTCTGGAGCTTTCCTCAGCCAGAACCTGCTCGCCAGGGTCCAGGGAGGGCGGAATGGGGTCGATATTCGGATCGCTCATAGGGTTCGAGGAGCGGCATGGCTCCCAATTCCAAGGTAGGATGGGAGGGCACCGGGGTCAATGGGACTTTGGTTCCTGGCTTCCAGTTAGATAATCCGCGGGGTAAAAGGCACTCTAGCGGCCTAGCCAGCCGCCATCAACGACCAGGACGTGGCCGTGGACGTAGTCGCTGGCGGAGGAACAGAGAAATACGGCTGCACCGGCGAGGTCCTGGGGGTCGCCCCAACGTCCGGCGGGAATCCGCTCGAGAATCTGCCGACTGCGAACGGGGTCCTCGCGAAGGGCAGAGGTAATGTCGGTGCTCATGTAGCCGGGTGCGATGGCGTTTACGTTGATGCCTTTGGCCGCCCACTCGTTTGAAAGGGCCTTGGTGAGCTGGGCGACGCCCCCTTTGGCGGCCGCATAAGCGGGCACGCCGAGACCCCCCTGAAACGACAGGACCGAGGCGATATTTACAATCTTTCCGGGCTTGGCTCGCTTGAGCATTTGCCGGCCGGCAAGCTGGGAGAGACGAAATACAGCCGTGAGGTTGACACCAATCACGGCGTCCCAGTCCTCGGATGAAAAGTCCTCCGCAGGTGCGCGTCGGACGATCCCCGCGTTGTTTACGAGAATGTCGATGGAGCCGAATTCGGCGAGGGTTTTGTCAATCAATGCGGAACAGACTTGGGCGTTTGCCACATCGCCGGCAAAATAGAATGTATTTCGGCCGAGCGACTGAATTTCGCGGCACGCGCTTCCTGGATTCGGATCGCGGCCGTGACACGCCACATTCGCGCCTGCTTGTGCGAGTGCAAGGGCAATTGCGGCGCCGAGGCCTTTGTGCGAGCCGGTAACCAAGGCGTTCTTTCCATCCAAGCGGAAGGCGTCGAGGGTCATTAGCTCCTCACGGGGCTTAGAGTCGCCGCAGTTGAAGGTGAGTTCACGGCAGGAGGTAGCTTACGATCTTCGCGAGCGGCATTCCACCGATTCGAAAGTGGCGTTCGCGCGGACCTGTGCAAGAGGATTCCAGAGCGGTGAACGATCACTTTAGCAATACTCAATGCTCGAGGCGCGCTTCTCACCTTACAATTGATTTCAGCGAGTTGTCATGGCTTATCCGCTTCTCGATTTGACGGGCAAGACCGCGGTGGTGATCGGGGGAACCAGCGGCATCGGGCTGGCACTTACCCGGGGACTCGCGCAAGCCGGCGCGAACGTGGTGCCCACCGGGCGGCGCACCGAGCAGGTGCGGACCGCGGCCGCGGAGGTTGTGGCCCTCGGCCGCCGATCCCTGGCGCAAACGTGCGACGTGACGGAGAACGCCAGCATCGAGCAGCTCCTGCAATCGGTGTGCGGCGAGTTCGGCAGCGTGCAAATCCTGGTGAACTGCGCCGGCCGCACGAAGCGAATGCCAACGCTCGACGTTCCAGAGACGGAATGGAATGCGATTCTCGAGACCAATCTGAATGGGACGTTGCGCGCCTGCCGCGTGTTTGGGCGGCACATGATCGAGCGGCGTTACGGGCGCATCATTAATATTGGCTCGCTGTCGTCATTTGTAGCGCTGTATGAGGTTGCGGCGTACGCCGCGAGCAAGGCGGCGGTGGCGTCGCTGACAAAATCGCTGGCCATCGAGTGGGCGACCTTCGGCGTTTGCGTGAACGCGCTGATTCCAGGCGTTTTGCGCACGGACTTGAATGCCGCGCTGCTCGATGGAACCGCGCGCGGGCGGGAATTTCTGATGCGCACACCGATGAAGCGCTTCGGGAAGCTGGAGGAACTGGCGGGCGCGGCTATCTTTTTGGCGTCGGACGCCGCCAGCTTCGTCACCGGGCACTTGCTCGTGGTCGACGGCGGGATTTTGGCGAGCGGCGTCAATCAATGACTTGCGCGGTCGCCAGAGCCGAGAAGTCGTGCCCTACCGTTGCCACACAGGATCAGTAATTCCCTGTCATCTCCAGGGCCGAGCCGCCGTCCGTCACGAATTCTTCTGTGCGTGCTGGATTTCCCAAGCACAGCTTGAGCCGCGCCCGCGCCAGGCTGTTGTTGGCCACTTCAAAAGTGCCGGTGCAGTCCGTTTTGGCGTAGGGGAGGCGGTGCAAGGACGGGCCGCCGCCCTCGATTTCCACCTCGATCGATCCCGCCGCAGAGATCGTCCGAAAAACCCAGCGCATCGCTTTGGGATCGCGGCAAATCTCGCGCAGCTTACGAAAGACGTAAGATCGGCCTTCGTGCCATAGAATCGCCGTGCGAAACACCAGTCCGAAAGGCATTTCATAAACCAGCGCTTCGAACGTGCTGAGACGCCCATCGGGCTGCGGAAAGCAGGCGTGCGTCCAGGTCCAGAACTGCCGATGCCGGAAGCCGCAGTTGTGACCCTGTACGCCGAAGCCGAGAGGATCGCCACGGAAAACCAGATCGTCGAGGCGAATTTCCCCGGAGAAAACAGCGTCGGAATGAGGCGTGCGGGAAAAGCCGATCCAGCCTTTGTTGCTCAGGGTGATGCCGAAATTGGAACGGTAGCGCAAGTTCCAGGAGATCCGGTGTCCGCGCACTTCGAGGGCGCCGCGGCAGGAGGCCTCTTCGATGCGGTTGGGACCTGCTTCCAGAAAAAACGAGGCACGCCTGGCGCTAAGATGCAGCGCTTCGACGGGAAACTCCTGGATGAAGGTCTCCGGTTGGCCGCCACGCGGGAACCACGTCGCCCAGATCTGCATCGGGGCTGCGCCTGGGGGGCCGGGGCAGCCTTTGCGTCCTGGATTCGTCAGGAGATGGCGCAACCACCATGCGCCCGAGTTGTCGGCCAAGCCGATGCGCAGGAACCACGATTCATAGCGGCGCCGCATGCTGAGCCGTGTGAACGCGAGGTTCAGCGAAGTCATATTGGTTAGTCTAGAGCATTTTCGTCCGCGGCGATCAGCTGCGACGGCGCAGGTCTAGTTGATCTTGGCTGGTTCGAGTCTGGGAACCAGAATCTGAATGACGGCGAGGGCCAGCAAGTACGTGGAACCGGCGATGAGGAACGGAACCATGTAGCTGCCGGTCCACTGCAATGTGTAACCGACCGCTTTCGCAATCAGCATGCCCCCAATCGCACCGGCCATGCCGCCGATTCCCACAACCGAGCCAACGGCCTGCGCGGGAAACATGTCGGAGCTCAGTGTAAATAGATTGGCGGAAAATCCCTGGTGAGCGGCGGCGGCCAGACCGATCAACAGAACCGCGCCCCACATGCTTTCGATGCGGTAGGCAAAAACAATCGGAGTCACGCTGATGGCGCAAAGCAACATAGCTGCTTTGCGAGCGATGTTGACGGTCTTGCCGCGATGGATCAGCGCCGACGAAATCCAGCCGCCCAGGACGCTGCCGACGTCCGCGATCAAATAGATCACCACAATCGGCAAGCCAATCTGCATCAACGATAGGCCGTGCTGGCGTTGAAGAAAATCGGGAACCCAGAACAGATAGAACCACCAGATCGGGTCGGTCATGAACTTACCGAGCACGAACGCCCAGGTCTGCCGATGCGGGAGCAATCGAGCCCATTTGATTTTCCCGGCGGGTTCTGCGGGATCGCTGCGGATGTAGGCGAGCTCCGCTTTGGAAACGTGCGGGTGTTCCTCCGGCTTGCGATAAAGCAGCAGCCAAAACACAATCCAGACAAATCCAATCGCGCCGGTGATGATGAAGGCCCAGCGCCAGCCCCAATGCAGGGTGATCCACGGCACGATCAGCGGGGTGATGATCGCGCCCACGTTGGTTCCCGCGTTGAAGATTCCCGTGGCGAGCGCTCTTTCCTTCTTGGGGAACCATTCGGCAACGGTTTTGATGCTGGCCGGAAAAACGCCCGCCTCCCCGAAGCCCAAAGAGGCGCGCGCGATGGCGAACCCGGTGAAGGAACTCCCCAGGGCATGGGCCATCGAGGCGAGGCTCCAGAACGCCATCGCAAGTGCGTAGCCCAAGCGCGTGCCTAAGCGATCGATCAGGCGGCCAACCAGCACCATGCCTGCGGCGTAGGCGAGTTGGAACGCAGAGACGAGATTGCTGTAGTCAATTTCGTTCCAGCCGAGGTCGTGCTGCAGGGTGGTCTTGAGAACGCCCAGAACCTGGCGATCCATGTAGTTTTTTGTCGTTCCGAACAGAAGAAGCGCGCAGATCACCCAGCGAAAATAGCCGGCGCGAGAGGAGAGGTTCGGCAGCGCGTGTTGGCCGGGCGTCGCGGCTTCGGACCCAACGGATGGCGGCGAGGTGCTGGACATAGGAGTGGGGCTTGCCCGGTCTATCGTGCGATCCAAGGCTTCTACTTCTTACTTCTTGCGGCCAGCCTCCAAGCCGGAAGATCCCTGGTTGAATCCGGGCTGGACATTTACAACGCCGAACTGGCGATCCTGGCCCTCGCGATGGGCGGCCATGGCCCACAGGAAGCAAATAGTGTGGCCGGGAACAGAAACGTTGGGGTGATATCCACTGGGCATGAGCACGGCATCGCCGTCGCGGACGACGGTCACGAACTCGGGATATTCCGTGTTGTTGTAGACCATTTGAATGCCGTAGGCCGGATCGGGCATGTTGAAATAAACGTAGAGCTCCTCCAACATCGCGGCGTGTTCGTGGGGCGGCCAGCTCGTCCAGTTGCCTGGTTCGGAGTGCGTGATTCCGGCGATCAATCTCCCGGCTTGAATGTTTTTCGCGAGCACCATGTTCAGGTGGCGTGTGCATCCCGGCCCTCCGGTACTGAATTTCAAACCGGGATCCCTGGAAATCTCCGCGTAGCGCACCACTTGCAACGGGTAGCGATCGGCGACGTCGGCGGAGAACTCGGCGATGTCCACGCTGGTCTTCGTCGCGATCTGGATGGAAGAATCGCGAGGAACATAGATCGCGTCGTATTTCTCGAGCTCGAACTCGTTGGCGCCCACGGTCACGGCGGCCTGGCCGGATAAGACGATCAATCCCGTTTCGCGCTCTCCCGTCGCAAAGGACTCCGTGGGGTTCGAGGCGTTGAGGATGATGCGGCCATATGCGAGATGTCGCATGGAGCTGTTGCTGGGCGTGACCGAGAGATGTCGGCCGACGTGCCCATTGGTTTTGCGGAAAATCATTCCGTCGAGAGCGGCTTGCGCTTGCGTGGTCATGAACGCTCCTGCGAACACACATATACGCCTGATCCAGCGCGAACTATAAGAGCCACCCAGCGGCGTGTCAAACGGCAAAAACTCAACTTGAAATTGAGCGAGACTCAACGAACCGAAGAATTCGCATCGAGAAGATTCGTGGTCGAGAATGGAAACGAAACGAGCATCGGAACCCCACGCCGCGGGCCTGGTTTTTGGTAGAGTGGCGTCTAACGCGAACGGCAGCATGGGCGTTTCAAGCATCGGACTACGGATCCGGAGAGGCCAAATGGATATTCACCAGCTCCAGCTATTACTGGCGGTCATGGACTCTCCCAGTATGACGCGCGCGGCGGAGAAAATTCATTTGTCGCCCGGCGCCGTCAGTCTGCAACTTCACAACCTTGCCGACGAACTTCACACGGAACTCTTTGTCCGCCGCGGAAAACGGCTGATACCCACGCCGGCCGCGCAGCGCCTTGCGGAACGCGCCAAGGAAGTAGTCAACCTGATGAGCCACATCCAGCAGGAATTTGAGAACGATCTGTCGAAGGATGTGCGCCCGTTTGAGTTCGCTACCGGTGTCACGACGCTGATTTATCAACTGGGACGTCCGCTCCGGCAACTGCGGAAAAACTATCCCAACGCAGAAATCCATGTGACGGTAGGCGTAACGGAGGAAATGGTCACGGGCCTGCTCGACCGCCGGTTCGACTTGGCCCTCATCTCACTTCCCGTGCCCGAGCAAGACTTGAAGCTCATCCCGCTCTTCGAGGAGGAGTTGCTGGTAGTGCGCCCTGCCGCGAACAGCGTCCGCGGCGGACACGTGAGCACGATGCGGGCCGCCGAACTTGCGAACCTGCCTTTCTTGCTCTATCCGAGGAGGAGCAACATGCGGCGGATCCTCGACCGGTTCTTCGAAGAGGTCAAAGTAACACCACGCGTGGTGATGGAGGCGGATGATACGGAAGCGATCAAGCGCCTGGTGGAATCAGGTTTCGGGTGCTCGATACTCCCCGACCATGCGGTGCGGGGAAAGTCGCGCTTCTTCCAAAGATTCCGAGTCGAGGGGCACGGCCTGAAAAGGAGCTTGGCGCTGGCGATGGCGCGCACGGACTGCCCGCGCAAACTGACCGAGTCGATTGCAAATTTTCTGCGCGCCGCGCTGGTGGAGGAATCACGATCCTAGGCGAGGGCGGGCGTTGGAGTGAGGGCGCTCAAGTTGGGGCGCAGCATGCTGCGCCCCTACAAGCAAGAACTACGCTCACAGTGAGCGAAGGCCGGTCATTCCACTGCTCGAAATTCGTGCGGAACAGACGAGTCACGTCGCGCTGAATATCCTGCCGCGTAATCGCGCGCCCGTCGGCGTCGAGCAGATGATAGGTGTCGGTGAGTATCTTCGCAACAGTCCGCCGCGTGTTTCGCCATTTGTAGATGACCTGCTCGAGAACGCGGGCGTCGGAATGCTGCGGAATGAAACTCGTACCGAGCATTTCCATGCGCTCGTGCGTAACCTCCTCGACGATGGAAGGATTGTTCATGAACCACCAGCATCCGAACGGCATCAGATTGTTGAACTTGCGCGCGTACACACAGAGTTCGTGCTGATTTTCGCGGCTGAGCAGGCTGGCCAAAAACCGGTTCGCGGGAAAACTCCGGCACAGATTCTCGAGCGCGCGAAGATCCGCTTTGCCGACGGCATCGCCGGCCAAACGGATCGCGGGGTTCACCTGGCGGCGCACTCCAATCATCAGGGATATCGGCAGGCCGAATTCGCGGCAAGAGGGCAGCACCGCCTGGCTCAGTATCTTGCTGGTGATGCTGTCGTCGGGAAATTGAAACGTGTCTTCGAGCGAGACCGCCATGTACAACGGACCCATGCGCTCGCACCAGTCCGCGAGAAACCTGCGGATTTCGCTCACCGATTTTCCCAACGCTCGTTCGTCAACGCCGTAGCCTTGCGCCGCCAACACCTGCCAGTGCCGAGGCCAGCCCCACAAGATTCGGTCCAGGCGCAGCACCGCCTGGAATTGCGCGTCTTTCGTGCCGCCGTTCATCCAAACGGGAGACTCGTCGGGATCAAGCGGGTCGTTGGTCATCACCACTTCGCTGATGCCCGCCATCTGAAACACTTTGCGAATGTGCGGCCCGATCGTTTGCGCTTCGAAGAACGCGCGCGCCTCGGCGAGATCGGAAGCTCCGGTGGGCAGATCGAACGCTTTAAGCACGGCGACGATCCCACGGGTGGCTTCCGAGACCGGGCTGTTCTCGACGAACAAGGCGCGCCAGATGGCGTCGGCGCGTTCCCGTTTGGAGAGCGCCCAGTATTGTTCCGGCGTGACGTCGGACGAACCGAAGAACTCCGCTTCCAGATAGTGGTAGGTCAGAAGTTCGTCGATTCCCCAGAGGCCAAGCTTGCCGAATTCCGGCGCGAACAAATGGGTGTGAATGTCGATGAACGGAGTTGACGCCAATACCTCTTCCACTGCGGATTGGATCTGTTCGCGCGGGAGCAGGTCAACAGGAGAAGGCTCCCCGTTGAGGTCGGATTGCTTTACGGACGTGACTCCCATACGCGCGCCTGCGCTTTCCGTTTCCGAATGCTTGCGCTTCCGTTCGTGGAGTAGCCAACCGAGGCAATGCGAATCGACCGAAACACCCGGCCGACAAACGCTCTCATAGACGATAGGTGCAGCGGAATCTAAGCTTGTGCATAAAAGTGACTGGTAGAGGTGTTAAATCAAGAGTGGTAAACGATTACTTTAGTAAGACTCAACGCTAGAATCCGCCTGCTTGTTTTATGATTGGCGGGGCCAGCGCGTAGCGTTGCATGGGCATACCCGTGCACCCGGACGCGCCACGCGGCAGGGTGCTGGCGGGGCAAGGTGTGACCAGAGCGTTTTCGTGGAGGTTTTATGTGCGCAGCGAGTGCTTCTCGCAGGGATTTCTTGAAGCTCACCGGCGCCGGCGCTGCCGGCACGGCGTTGAGCGCCGCGGCTTCCAGCTACCCCAGAAGTACGGGCGCTAACGCACGACCATCGCGGCGATTCAGACCGGACGGAGGGTGACCTTCGACGATGCCAAGCAGGAAGTCGTGGTGGGAGGGCCAAGCGTCCATGCGCGGTCTTAACGGGGGAGCAGGTCTCTTCGCGGTCGTTGCGGCCATGCTGTTGGTCTGTTGCGTTGCCGCAAAGCAAAATGCATCCGGCGAGAGAATTCGCGTGGTTGTGGACGAGGGCGCGCGCCGCGTCGATGTCTCGATCGACGGCAAGCCTTTTACCGCGTACCTTTGGCCGACGACGCTCGACAAACCGGTGCTCTACCCCCTGCGTACCGCGCAGGGGACAATTGTCACCCGCGGCTATCCGCTGAAGCCTCGGCCGGGAGAACGCGTCGATCACCCGCATCACGCCGGTCTGTGGTTCAACTATGGCAACGTCAACGATTTCGATTTCTGGAACAATTCCGGCGCCATCAAACCCGAAGACAAGCCCAAGATGGGCACCGTTTATCACCGCGCGATTCTGGCGGCAAAAAGCGGACCGGACCAAGGTGAGCTCGAGGTCCAGGCGGACTGGGTCACCGGCAAGCAACAGCTCATTCTCAAAGAGCACACGCGGCTCATTTTTCGCGGCGGGCCCGACTTCCGAAACATCGATCGCATCACGACGCTGCAAGCCCTCGACGAAAAGGTTGTCTTCCACGATGATAAGGAAGGGCTGCTGGGCATGCGCGTGACGCGAGCACTGGAAATGCCGTCCGACAAAGCGGAGGTGTTCACCGATGCAAGCGGCCGGCCCACGCCCGTGGCGAAGATGGACAACACCGGCGTAAATGGCGTGTACCTTACCAGCGAAGGCAAGACAGGTGACGCCGCCTGGGGCACGCGCGGCCGCTGGTGCATCCTAAGCGGACGCGTCGGCGATGCGCCGGTCACCATTGCGATCCTGGACCACCCTGCGAATCCTGGATTCCCCACGTACTGGCACGCCAGAGGCTACGGTTTGTTTGCGGCCAACCCGCTCGGACGGAGAATCTTCACCAATGGCAAAGAAGAGGCCATGAACTTCTCGCTGGCGCCGAACGAAAGCGTCACGTTCCGCTACCGCGTTTTGATTCTTTCCAAGATCGCTTCCGCCGATGATGCCGAAGCTGCCTACAAGAGCTTCATCGCGACCTATCACTGATCGCCCATACCATGACCATCCATGTCGGTCTGATCGGCGGCGGGAACATCTCGGAAACGCACGCGCGCGCCGCTCGCGCCGTCCCCGGAGTCGCCATCGCCGCGGTCTATGGAACGAACGCGGAAAAAGTCGATCGCCTCTGCCGTGCGCATGGCGGACACGCGTATCGCGACTTGGAAGCTTTCCTGGCGCACCGTCCGATGGATCTGGTCATGATTGGCAGTCCGTCGGGTCTGCACGCCACTCACGGCATTGCGGCTGCGCAGCGCGGCCTGCACGTGCTGACCGAAAAGCCGATTGATGTCACCACCAAGCGCGCCGATGCACTGATCGAGGCAGCGAAGCAATCCAAAGTGAAGCTGGGCGTGATTTTTCAGGATCGCATGAAGCCGGACATTCGAAAGCTCAAGCAGTGGATCGATCGCGGCGTCCTCGGCAAGCCGCTTCTGGTCGATGCGCGCGTGAAATGGTATCGGCCGCCGGAATACTACGCGGACTCCAAGTGGCGTGGGAGCTTGGCGCTAGACGGCGGCGGCGCTTTGATGAACCAAGGCGTGCACACGGTCGATCTCTTGCTCTGGCTGCTGGGTGATGTGGTTCGCGTTCAGGCGCGCACGGCCACCGCGCTGCACGCGATCGAAGCCGAGGACACCGCTGTCGCCATCCTTGAGTTTGCCGGCGGCGCCCTTTGCACGTTGCTGGCGACCACTGCGGCTTACCCGGGCTATCCACGCCGCGTTGAAATCACCGGATCGCACGGCACGGTGATCCTCGAACACGACCGCATCATTGCCGCCAACCTTCGCGATGCCCCTGCCGGTCTGCTCGAAGATTCCGCAGGCGACGAGAACCAAAGCGCCTCCTCCGCGGTCGTCAGCGACGTTCGCGGCCACCAAGCCGTTTTCGAGGATTTCCTTCGTGCCATCGAGCAGGACACCACGCCCGCCTGCGACGGCCACGAGGGACGCCGCAGCGTCGCCTTGATCGAAGAAATCTATCGTGTCGCCCGTGATTCGAAGGATCGATCCTGAATACTCAGCCTTCATCGAGCGCTGAACTTTCTCCAACGCGAGGTGAACTATGCCCCTAAGCCGACGACAGCTGTGCTCCCTGCTCCCAGCCGCGCTTCTTCCCACAACCATCCGCCTCGAAGGCGCGACGCCACCCGACGACTCGCTGCCCTCCGCCACGTTTCCCTTTGACAAGCTGTCGGTGCACACGGCCAACAACGCCGAAATTCGCCCCGTCTTGAAGGGCAAGCTCGCCACCGGCGAATCGCTGGAGACCCACGAGACCACGCTGCCCCCCGGCGGCGCGCCCCACCCTCCTCACCATCACGTGCATTCGGAGATGTGGCTGATTCGCGAAGGCACCGTCGAGCTTACGATCAACGGAACGCGCTACCGGCTCGGCCCGGGCTCCGTCGGCTTCGTCCACTCCAATGAAGAGCACGGCATCACCAACGTGGGCGCAACCCCTGCCACCTACTTCGTCGTTGCCGTCGGCCCCGGCGCGGGCTCTTGACGCCGCGAACGCTAGTAGCCCTTCACCTTCACCACAAAATAAGTGAACTCGCGCCCACCATCGAGCAAAAGCTGATGCGCCGTGCGCGCAGGAATCCTCACGATATCTCCCGGCGAAAGTTTTTGCCGCACGCCGCCCTGAATGGACGCGCCGCGCTTCTCATGCGGCGCGGTCGTCTCCGCATTCGGCATTGTGCCGCCCACGATCAGCGTCGCCGAGCCCGACTGCACCAAAAAGACGTCCACCTCATTCTCGTGCCACTCTGCTTGACCATCCGCTTCCCGGTGCGCCAGCAGAAAATACTCATTCGTAAAATCCCCCAAGCGCTGCGTAGCCGAATGGTGCGGATCGCTCGCCGCTTTTCCAACGAGCGCCTGCGTCATCGGCCCCAGCGACGCGGGAGTCCAGTGCAGAAATCCGTCCGGTGCCGTCTCTTCCGGCACTGCAACCATCAGCGGCATCACCAAGCAGCACAATAGCCAAAGCTTTTTCATCGCTCCTCCTCGAGAGTCGCTTCACGATACTCCAACGCCGTCGCACAAGAAACGGGGCGCTCCTTGGCTAACCGAGGAGCGCCCCACCCCTTCTCTGTGTGCACCAAACTAGAAGAAGAGTTTCACCGCCAGTTGGGCCACTCGCGGATCCCCCGCCTGACCGGCCCGGAACGTGCCGAACGCGGAATTGCCGTTCAGCTTGTCGAACGCGCTGATCTGGTCCGTACTATTCACCGCTCCCGTGCTCGTGCTTTCCGGCGCGAAGTTGGAATGGTTGAAAACGTTGAAGTACTCCAGACGCAGTTGCAGCTTCCACCGCTCCGTAAAGTTAATGTACTTGGAAAGCTGCATGTCCCAGTTGAACGTGCCCGGCAAACGCAGCGCATTCTTTCCGATGTCTCCAAACGTGCCGAAGATCACGGCGTTGTTCGCTCCGCCCACCTTGGTAGGCTCAAATGCCGCCGCATTCAGCCAGCTCACGCACGTCGCTGTTACGCCCGCGCACGAGTTGTTGCCGTACGCGCTGACCCCCGCCTGACACGTATCCCCGGCAGCTCCTTTCCCCGAGCAATACGTTCCTCGGTCGTTGCCGATTCCCGTGCCGGAGATTTCCGTCCCTTGCAGCACCGTGATCGGCCGCCCGGTGGCAGCAGAGACGATTCCGCCCCATTGCCAATCACCGAAGACGTGGTGCACCACACGGTTCTCTCTCGACAGGCTCGGAAGCTGCCAGACGTACGAGCCGGTGAAGACGTGAGTGTGGTCAAAGCTGGATGGTCCATAGTCGAACTGATGCCGGTCCGGATTGCTCAGCGGCAGTGTCGAGTACCCGGTATCGAAGCCGGAGACGCCTTCGCCGAACGGCAGATCGTCCATGCTCTTTGAGTAGGTGTAATTCGCCAGGATCGTCAGCCCGTGTGTCATGCGCTTCTCGCCGGAGAGCTGCAACGAATGGTAGTTCGCGTTGATGTCCGTGATGTCCGCCTGCACCGTCGAGAACGTATTGGTCTTGAACGCCCCGCCGCTCGCCGCCGCCACCAGCAGATTGGTTGCGCCGGTGTTCGCCTTGCCCGTCGTTGTGCAGCAAGTTCCCGCGTTGTAGTCCTGCGTTTCCAGGATGTGCAGGCTTCGCGAGCCGACGTACGCGGCACGGAACAGGATGTTCGACGGCAATTGCCGCTCGATGGTCAGGTTCCACTCGTACACCGTCGGCACGTGATACTCGCCGCTCGGATCGTATGTCACCGCGATCTCATTGAACGGCGGGTTGTACGCAAAGTTCGTCGGCGCCGGGAACGGACTTGGGAATTTTGGATACGACGCCGCTTGCGCTCCCGTGCAGTTCAGCGCCGCCTGCGTCGAGGGCAGCGTGCACAGCGGATCGCTGAAAGAACCCGCCGTCGATGCGGGCGTGGGCGCGCTGTTCCCCGCGGTCGACAAAATGAACTGCGGGCTGAACGGCCACTCATCCACATAGCGGTTGCTCAACATCCCCATCGCGCGCGAGTCGTAGAAAATTCCCCCTCCCCCGCGTAAGCTCGTTTTGCCGTCTCCGAACACATCGTAGGCAAAACCCACTCGCGGCATGACGCCCTTCCAGTTCGGGTTCAGCGCGTTGTTTGGCATCCCCGGGTCGCTCGGAACTCCATTCTGGCCCGAGAAGAAGATGCCTGGAGGCGCATTTGGATATACACGGGACCGCACGTCCGCCGCCATCGCCACCAGATTCACTTGCGCCCAGCGATCTCCGTTGTCGCTCCACGGCAGCGCCGGCTCGTACCGCAGCCCCAGGTTTAGCGTCAGCCGCGGGTTCAGGCGATAGTTGTCCTGGATGTACAAGCCCGGGAACTTGTCACGGTTGGCCTTGAATTCTCCCGCTCCCTGCTGGAACGCATAGCCGTTACCCGCCGGGCCGCCGTCGCACATAGCGCCGGCAAGAAAATTCTGGTACGTCGGAAGTCCGGTCGGCTGTTTCAGATACGTGTCTTGCGTGCAGAAATTCACGATTCCCGGCTGGTTAAACTGGTTGTTCAGGTCCACTTGGCTCCACTCGATCAGTCCTCCAAAGTGGAAGTCGTGCTTTCCCTTTTCCCAGCTTAGATCGTCGGCGTAGGTAAAATTATTTCGCGTGAAGACGCCGCTCGGATTGTCTCCGATGTTGAATCCGTTCTGCACTCCGATGCCCTGAATCGCGGGCGGGGTAGGCTCAAACGGTATGGCTGCGCCGAAACCCGCCAAGCTCACCGCGCTGGGCGAAGGCCCGCGTGTCGACACTTCGCGCGAGTAGCTCATCCGGAAGTCGTTCACCAGCCGGGGGGAGAAGATATGCGTTTCGTGGACCAGCGCATTCTGCGCCACGATCGAAAACGTGGCGTCCGTGTAGGCCACCAGAAGCAACGGCTCGAATACCGCCGCCTTGGTGAAGCGGTCAAATTCGTAGCGGCCCGTGATCTTATCCTTCTTACCGATCTGGTGATCCAATCTTCCGATTCCCGAGTCGTAGTTCTCGACGTCCGGCTTCGAGAACGGCACGGTAGGATTCGACCCCGCGGGTATCGCGCCGTCCAAGCTGAACTTCGCATTGGAGCCCAGATATGCCCCGGTCGTGGGATCGATCCCCAGCATCGTCGCCACTGCGGGATCGATCTTGCCACCCCCCGCTAAAAACTTGCTGATGTCGGTCTGCCCCACCACCTTGGAGCTGCCCAGCACGAGGTTGCGAAATGCCGTCCGTTGATACCCAGCGAAGAAAAACGTCTTGTCCCGGATCACCGGTCCGCCGAAAGTCCCGCCGTACTGGTTGCGCTTCACTTGGTCCGGCGTTGTCGGCGTCGCAAAGAAATTCTGTGCGTTGAAATACGGATTGCGCACAAACTCAAACGCGTCGCCGTGAAAATTGTTCGTGCCGGACTTCGTGATCACGTTTACCACACCGCCGGCGTTTTCGCCATACTCCGCGCTGTAGTTGCTTGTTTGCACGCTGAATTCCAGCAGCGCGTCCGGGAACGGGAACGGCTGGTTCACGTTGGTGTATTCGTCGACATAGTTGCCGCCATCGAGTTGGTAGCTGATGGTGTCCTGCCGCGCCCCGTTTGCCGAATAGGTCACCGCGCCTGGGAATGTCTTCGTCGCTCCCTGGTCGGCGCCTCCATTGGGAGAGTTGACGGCCCCGGCCACCAACAGCGTCAGTTGCGCTGCGTTGCGGCCGTTCAGCGGCAATTCTGAAATCCGCTGCTGCTCGATCACCTGCTTCAGCGTCGATGTCGACGTATCCACCGCCAGCGCGTTCGCCATCACCGTGACCACTTCTGTCGTCGAGCCCAGTTTCATGCTCAAATTCACCGTGAGCGCTTGATCGGCCAGCAGCACAATTCCGCTTTCCTTCGATGTGCTGAACCCTGTGGCCTCTACCAATACGCTGTACGTCGCCGGTTGCAGCGAAGGGATCACGTACAGCCCGTCCGGATCCGTCGTTGCGGTGCGCGAAAACCCCGTGCCCTCTTGAGTCGCGATCACTCGCGCAGACGCGACCGCGGCTCCGCTGGGATCCAGCACCCTGCCCGCGATGCTTCCCAAACCTTGTGCGTGCGAATACAAAGGACCCAACAGAAGCGCGAAAAAAATAATGGCAAATTTCATTTTCATTTCTGTGTTGCCCTTTCCTCGGCTGGCCGCTCTGATTTCGCCGTACCTTATAGCCCCGGTATGGCCCGTGCCTCGACCACACGGCTGCGCCTTCCGCACCAGGAATTCCAACAAGACGCAGAGCCCACTGCTCACGATTGCTTTGCTTGATAATCGCTATCTATTACTCGAATAGATGGCTTTGAGCGCACAATAGGAGCGCAGCCGTAACGATGTCAATCTGGAAAATCTAAAGCAGTGCTTTAGCTGGACTAAAACAGTGGCACAGCCATTTCTTGCTGTGCGCTTCAGAGCTGCAATGGATTCAGAACAGCCGCGAATCCCTCCCACGCCAAATCCGTTTATCGCAGTAGCGCCGAAGCACACCACAGTACCGGCGCCTGTCCGTGAAGGTCGCCCTTGTTGCGGGCACGGTTCAGGTAGTAGCTAAGATCGTTTTTCTTGCCGGTGCCTTCGCACACGTTGCTCAGATCTCCGTTGGCGTCCAAGTATTTCTGCAATCCAAGCCAGCCTTTCCGCGCCGCTCGCCCGTACGTTTTCTTGTCCAGCCATCCATTTTTCACGCCGGTGATCATCGCGAACGTGAACATGGCCGTGCACGAAGATTCCGGCCAGGACTCCGGATGGTCCTGCAGTTGGCGCCACATTCCGTCTTTTCCTTGGAACTTCAGCAGTGACGCCATCATCTTCCCGTATCCAGCCGCGATGCGCGCTCGCCGCGGATGATTGGCAGGGAGCGAGCGCAACAGTTCCGCCATCCCGGCCGCAACCCAACCGTCTCCGCGGCCCCAGAAAAACGGTACATCGGGAGCATGATAGAACAATCCATTCGGCTGCTGCAGCTTGTCCAGGTACGCCGACATCTCCGTCGCCGCGCGATCCAGATACTTGGCGTCGCCCGTAGCGCGATAAGCCTGCACTTGCACGATCGTGATCATGTACATGTCGTCGATCCAGAAGCGAGCCTGCGCCGTCAGCCCTTCCGCTGTGGGATCTTCCCACTGCTTGTCGGCGATCTGTTTCCCCAGATCGAGATATTTCTGTTCTTTGCTTTGGATGTAGATCTCCAAGGGAACTGCGCCGAAAACGGTGTTGTCCACATGCACCGCCGCCGGCACCAGATTCGCCTCCCCGGCTAGCAACGGATCGAAACGCTGGATCAGCCGCGTCGTCAGGTCCTTGTCGCCGCTCAATTGCGCGAACGTCAGCGCTCCGTACCAAGCTACCGCTTCCGGATATGTGATGTGCTCGGGCGGAGTGCTCCTCCCGAAATTCGTGTGCGGGCCGGACACGAAGCGCTCGGCCACACGCTTGCCGATTTCTTTCGGCGAGCTGCCCGCCGGCCACTTGCTGAATTCCTTCACCTGCGCCTGGCACGGTGACGTAAGTACCAGCATCCCCGTCCAGAGAATTAGCAACGCCGTGAAATATCTGCGCATGTTCTGCTCCTAGAAGTTCCTCTCAAGCGGTTTCCGTCAGGGTACGGCTTCAGTTTACCCAGAGGAACGAAGGGCCGTGCCGCAACCGCGACCCTCAGCCCTTGGTGGGGGCCAGGGCTCGCCCCGCCCGGCGTCAACCCCGGCACACCGTTTGCCGCCGCAGGACCCCCAATGTTAACCCTCTGAAACCTCTCGCTTACGCGAACCGTTCACCACTTACCTCCGGATTCGAACGCCTGTTCGAAGCCCAACGCGCGATAAAACTCCCGCGATCTCTGTACGTCACTCACGCGAAACACAACGTGAGCAATTCCGGCTAACGCCGGGGTTTGCGCCGGCAGAGACACCACGCAAAGGAGCAACAAGCACAGAATCGCCGCGATCTTCCCCGCAAGCTCGAGGCGCCTCTCACAAATTCGCCGAGACTTCCACACTGGGCACCTTGGTTGCCACATTTGCGCGCCCGATAGGGTACACCACCCTCCCCGCACGCCAGCATTTTCGTTGCTTTGGCCCTGCTAAATGTTCCCTTCAGCATTTCCGAGTTGACTCTGGAACCGCTCGCGACTATCGTTCGAGGGGAGTAGTGCCGTCGCGCTACCCGGTTGTTTCTGCTCGAAATCCTTGTGTTCTGGAATTGACTCATGTCCTACAAAATTACTGTCAACGGCAAGCCTTTCACGGTGGACGTCCCTGCCGACATGCCCCTCCTGTGGGTCCTTCGCGACGTCCTCAATCTTCGCGGCACCAAGTACGGCTGTGGTATCGGCCAGTGCGGCGCCTGCACCGTGCACTTCGCCGGCCGCGCCGTGCGCTCCTGCCAGACGCCGGTCGGCGTCGCCGACAATGCCCAGATCACCACGGTCGAAGGACTCTCTCTCGACGGTTCGCACCCGGTGCAGCTTGCCTGGGCGGAGTTCGACGTGCCACAGTGCGGTTATTGCCAAGCCGGACAGATGATGTCTGCCGCGGCGCTCCTCGCGAAAACTCCCAAGCCCACCGATCAAGACATCGATGTGAGCATCCAGCGTCCGGCAGCGCCCACCTGGCGCATGGGAAGCCAATTCGTGGGAGTGGCGGTGCTGCCGCCGGCAAGCTGCGTTCCGTACTTGGCATAGTTCACATCGCCCTGCTCGATGCGCACATCCTGAGGGTGCGTTTCGTAGGATCGTGATGCACATGGCCGGGCGAAGGCGAGCGTTTCGCGCCCGCAGCCGGGATTTCGCCCGACGAATTTCCGGCGCGCTTTGTTTCGAACTTTGCGTTTAACACCTCAGTGATGCCGACAGGCGTGCCAACCGGGGCGATGCGCGCTCCCGGCAGCAACGGCATCGCTTTTGTCATGCAGTCTTTCATCGATGAGCTAGCGCATGCTGCCGGCAAGGATCCCGTGCAGTTCCGCCTAGCGCTGCTGGATGTTCCGCCGCTGGCGGCCAGCGGCGCGGTCACGGGCGCCCCCGCGGGCGCGCCTCCGCCGCCGCTGTTTGACGCAGAGCGCATGCGCGGCGTCCTGAAGCTCGTGGCGGAGAAATCCGGCTGGGGCTCTCGCAAGCTGCCGAAGGACACGGCGCTGGGTGTCGGCTTCCACTTCAGCCACCGCGGGCATTTCGCGGAGGTCGCTGAAGTGCGCGTGACGCCGGACAATAAAATAAGAGTCAACAAAGTTTGGGTGGCCGGCGACGTGGGCAGTCAAATCATCAATCCGAGTTCCGCGCTCAACGAGGTGCAGGGCGGGGTCATCGAGGACTTGAGCCACATGATGGGCTACGAGATCACCATCGAGCGCGGGCGGGCGGTGCAGAGCAACTTCAACGAGTACCCGCCGGTGCGTTTGACGCAGGCGCCGCCGGAGATCGAAGTGCACTTCCTGAAAACGGAAAACTTGCCGACGGGACTTGGCGAGCCTGCGCTGCCGCCGGTGTTGCCTGCCGTGTGCAACGCGATCTTCACGGTCACTGGAAAACGAATTCGCTCGCTGCCGCTTTCCAGGCACGGCTTCAGCTGGGCTTAAGGCCGAACATCCAAAACACCAAGTGACTGCAACAGTTGAAGTTGAGATTCTTCGGGCATCCTTACCCTTCGCGCAAAGCGGTCTGGGCGAGTTGGATGCCCTCAGAATGACAATTTTGCTTTTTTTCGCAAGTGCTGTGAAGTCGTGCCCTCCCTTGCAACGTTGACTCCGGTCCCTGCTTCTTTCAGGCCACCAGGGTGAGAAGTTCGCGCAGGTCGGCGGCGGTGTTGGACTCCGTGCCGCGAGGGAGCGAGGGCGAGATGGCCAGCGCGGCGCTGTGGCTTTCAAACCAGACCAAAAACGAAGATTGCTCGGCGCCTGGCAGGCGCTGCTGGTTCAGCCAGTTGTAGTACGCGCCCAGGTCGCCATCGATCAGCGAGCCGACGGGATCCAGCTCGACCGAATCGCTTTTCGCGAACAACATTTCGTTCATGGGCTTCTGCCGCTGCCGCGGAGCGAAGCGCACCAGCAGCGTGAGCGGCTGCGCGCGCCGCAACGCCTCGCGGGCAGCCCACTGCGCAAACGAAGTGCTGAAAATCTGCGTTCCGGAGCCCTCTGTCAGGAGCTTGACCTGGAAGCGATCCAGCACCGCGTCTCCGGCTTTGCTGAAGCCGAGATCGGCAGGACGCACCTGCGCCATCAGCGTACGCAAGGCCTCGGGTCCCATGCCGGGCCGCTCCACCGCTGCGCGCATCTTGGCCAGCAGGGCCGTGCGCGCGGGCTCCAGCGCGCGGTACGAGACCACGGTGAGAGCAGGATCGTGGGCCGCTTCTTCTCCGCCATCGACGTACCAGTGGCCATAGGGAACGGGGTGCGCTGTGGCACGAGCGGCGACGGCTTCCAGGAGTTGCGGCAACCCATTCTCCGGCTTGACGCGACTGAAATAAGCGCCATGCGCCCGCAATTTGCGAAACAGCGGCTCGTTATGCTCAGCCACGCCTTGGCCGATGACGGAAATTCCGAGCCTCGGCACGGGAGGCGGCGGCTCCGGCGGCACCGCGGCGCGCAAACGATCGGCGTAGGCAATGGCAGCGGTGCGGAAGGCGTCGAGCTGGTGGGTCGTCCAGAGGTGCGCTGAGAGCTGCTCGATGAACTGCGCCGGCGAATTCACCCAGTCAAAACGCTCGAGATTCGAGGAGAGCCGGATTTGCGCGAAGGCCTGAAACCACTGCTGCTCTTGCTCCGGCGAAAGCGAGCGAAGGTTGGCGAGCTCTTTGTCCAGGGATCTCCGCTCGGCAGGGAATTTGAAGTCGTACTCGATGACTTCGCGCAACAGGCCGGGCAGGAAGCTTAGCGGCAGACGTTTCAGCGCTGCGAGGTAGTCGACGACGAGTTTTCTTGCTTCCGGCGGATAGCCATTGAATTGCTCCGGCTTGAGATCGAGTAGAAGCATGGCGGTTACAAAAGCTCTTGGATCGGCTTGCCTTGTGCCAGCGAAGCAGAAAATCCCATCATCGAACCAAGGGTGGGGACAAGGTCAGTCGATTCCATCGGGCGGTCGAAGACAACTCCCTGGCGAACGCCGGCGCCCAGAGCCATCATCCAGGTGGTGCGAGAAAGCGCGTCGCCGGTGCGATGATGCTGAAATCCGTTGCCGCCGGCATCGTCGTCGGAGTCGCGCCCAAAGTCCGGGAGAATGAAAAGAGTCGTATTGCCGGCGTATTCCGGCTCGCTCTGGATGGTCTTCCAGAGTTCCGCGCAGAGGCGGTCGGTGCGCTGGATGCCTTCGATGTACAGGGAGTACGCCCCGGCGTGAGCGATATCGATGTCGTGCAAGGTAATCCAAAGCAGGCTGGGCGCCAATTGGCGCATCAACTGACGCACGATGTAAACGGAGAGCTCGTCGGGGCTCGATAGCGTTCGCGCGTGCGCCTTGAAGTCGTCGACCGAGAGTTTAAGCAGCGTATCCAATTGATGCAATTCAAACTCGTTGCCCCCGAGCGCGGGTGCGTACAAGGGTGTCTCGTAATTGTCGCGCAGCAGATGTTCGTAGTCGGTGCTGCCCGACGTCGCGGTGGTCAACAGGTGCTTCGGCAGAATCACTTGCGCTCCCAACCCCGCGCCATAGGAACGGTGGCTGCTCTCTCCAATGCGATTGAACCCGTTGCTGGGAGCCACGACCCAGGCGTCGGATGGGGGACGCTTCAAGTCTTTGCGGAAATACTCGAACACCGTGGGATTCTCCGGGGGAAGGGAAGCAAAGTTGTTGACGGTTTCGTAGACGCCGGTAGCCAGGCTGGCGGTGGCAACGTAGTGGCCGAGGATGCCGCGGTTGACCACCTGGGCGAAGAAGCTGGACTGGGGAATGAGCTCGCGCATGAGATGCGGGATATTTTCCTGGCCTTCGGGCGCGAAGGTTTCCTGATCCCGAGCGCCGCCACCGAAGGTGATGACGACGACCTTGCGCTTCCTTGAGGGGATACCGGTTCGGCCTAGCAGGCTGGAGGGCAATAGCGTGCCGCCGAGCGCGACGCCTGCGGCGGAACGGAGGAACTCGCGGCGGCTCCAGGCAAGCCCACGGGCGATTTCCTGCGGAGACAGTCCTTGCCCTGGCCGACTGGCCCCTGCGGACGGGCTGGCGCGGCGGTTGCGAATCTGCAGCAAAGAGTCGGAAATCATTGGAAATGAACCGCCTGGCATAAAAAGTACGCCGCGGGTCCGGGGAAGTCAAGCTTCGCCCAGCTTGGATCGGGGTTCATTTCTTGACCCCCACCCCGTATGTTTTTGCACAAGGATTGATTCCATTGCACTTAGGTCGTACTATGGCACAAGCATATGATTCTAAAGGAGATAACGCGTCTAAACGCTGAAAGATTTCGTATCGGCAATACAATTGGGCGGCTTTCGCCTGGTCCGCACATCCTCCGCAGCGCCGTTTGTACCCCCTGCCCACGAGGGCAATTCGTATGAACTTGAAAGGAAAGGGGTTGCGGGAAAAGGAAGTCGTAAGCAATTGAAAAGGCGACGACAAAGGCGTATTGCCACGGGGCAGAGGCAGGGTGGCTGAGGCAAGGCGGAAAGGGAGAATCCCAACGCCGGACTGGGGACCGAACCGCATGATAACCATTACCACAGATATACGTGGTTGTAAAGGAATTTTTGTAGTTTGTTGAAAGGGAAGGGAATAGGCGGGGAAGGGTCAGGCCTTCGGGGGGGTTGTGCCGACCCCCAAACTGGCCCTCAGCGGCCCTTCGCTCTTCAGGGTGAACTGAAGCCAGATTGAAACGCAAGCGCTTACGGCAGGACTGAAATAGGCTGCGGAAAACCTGATTTGTGAAGTTGACGACGCAAAGCATCGAAACACAAAGTGATTGCAACATCGGAGCCCTCGGAATGACAATCTTGCCTTCTTCCGCAGCCTCTGAGAGTCGTGCCCTCCCGTTGGCACACAGACTTTTCGCGGGGGCGTCAGGGGAGATTAGGGTCAAAGGACTCAGGCAAAGAGGCGGCGCCCAGGGCCCCCAGGTATCCGCCGGGAGTCAAAGTCAAAACCCGCGGCATCTTCGATGTAGCCCGTCTCCAGACTTGCCAGATATCCGCACTGTACCCCCACGAAAAGGGTTGTCACTGTCTGTGATATGCATCACAGACTTTTGCCGTTCATGAGGGATATTTGGTCATTCGACTTCGGCACGGCAGGGTCTGGAGTGCCAAGGCACGAAATTCGTAACCAAAGATTACGCTTGCGTGCGAGACCAGAAATTCCGATTCCGAGTATTTGGTCGAGACCACCGATGGGATGATGCCAACTGTCCGGGTTGCGAAGCTATCGAAGATCAGCAGTACCCGCGTCCGCATAGGGATTTCGGAACGAGCTGCCTCGGGTTGGTTCACGCCGAGCGATTCGTGAGCGCAACGGGCGAAGTGCAGACGGTTCTTGCGTGTGATACTTGCCTGGCAAATCTCAAGTAGTGTGCCAGGTGACCCATCGCGTCAGCGATGACTGGAACGACTAGGATCAAAAGATGTGCGAGTCTAGCGGCCCTGACGTGGCGGATGTCGACCAACTACGGACACGCTTGCGAAAAATGAGCGACCCAGATTTGCTCCGCTTCGGCCAAGCGGCGAAGTACATGTGTTCACCCGAAGCGAATGCGGGACATGCGCCAAGCGAGGCCTTCGTAGTGCAGCTACGGGAAGCTCGCGAGGAGTGGAAGCGCCGCAAGCCCGAGCCACCGCTCCATGATTCCATCTGACTGCTGTGTGTCATCTTCTTTGCCCTAGCCGCATGCGGCGGGTTCCGGATTCCCGGCATGTCACGGCGTAGGAGGCCGTGATACTGTGCGTCGGAGCGGATTTTCCGTCGGAGGGAGACCGATGCAGAGACGCACATTCCTGAACGTTACGGCCAGCGCCGCGACGGCGCTGGCATTCCATCCTTTGGCGCTTGTCAAGGAACAAGAACGGAAAAGTCCGGTCGTCTATCCCGATCCGGCGATTGAAGTGATTGATCCGCGCTTCGCAAAAT